>JAEEGL012518449.1_pt1 | contig 43075 bp, 36 predicted proteins | sample 9134231 | NCBI WGS metagenome assembly JAEEGL01 (sample SAMN16246548, study PRJNA631951) | gut metagenome | biome: gut microbiome; feature: rumen; material: fiber-attached | host: Bos | place: Iran: Karaj | collected 2018-10 | reverse complement strand
TCTCAATTTCCTCTCCATCGATTGTGACAATGTAAGTTTCATCAACCTCATGCTCATAAACCTCTAGTACTGGAGCTGTCTCGGCTTCTTGGGTTACATCTACAGATTGCTCTATTCCTTCGGCTTCCTTAGCATATACTATATCACCTGGCTGGATGTTTTCAATAGCAACCAAACCAACAGTGGTCCATATTAGAGTGCCTTTAGCGAAACAAAATACAGTTTTTTTCAACCACTCTTGAGCAACTGTTTTAGCGCCTTTTAATGCACCCAATCCCGAGCCAACGAAAAAACCAAATGAAGCACCTTCACAAGAAAACGAGGCTCCAAAACAAGGAGCCCCATTTTACCATGAAACTATTTGCTATAAGTATAAAAATTACAAATCAAATTGATACAATAATTAAACCAAAGTTTTAATCCATTTTTTTGCTTCACCTGCAGCATATAAAATATCATGATGGTTAAAACATAATAAAAAAGATGTATCTTCATTTGTTATATAAAACTCATACCCAAAAGTTTCGGCTAAAATATAATTTAAATCATTTCCATTTGAAATTCTAAACATCTTATCTTCATCGCCTATATTGAAGAACATAATGCATTCATTATTTGAGATGAAATCTTTAATATAACTCCACGCATTATTATCGGAAATATATTCATATTCAGCCAATTGTTCCCATAACCAAACGCTTTTTTGGGAAGAATCAATATATTTTTTTTTTATATCAGATAACAATCTCAAAGCACTCGCTTCTGTTACTTCTTCTATAACAATGTTGGTCCCTTGTATTGCCTGATATATGTCATTACTAATACTAAACATATCAATAATACCTCTATCTGTTATATGGAACACTATCGACAAAGATATGTCCCCTTAATGCACCTCCAGCTCCTCTTTTACCACCTGTTTGCCAACCGACGTGCGGAACCGTTGGAGCCTGTCCTGTTGGTGAATGTCCTAAATCTATATTGACCTCTGCACCATTTCCAACTCTCCATTCAGTAGGGAAAGATTTTTCATTCATATCTCTTCCCCATTTTGTGACTTCAAAATCACTTTTAGGTACTCCAGTTTTCTCAAAGCCCATTTCCAATGCATCCTTATAGGTACCTTGTCCTCTTAAGTCAACATCTACTCCTTCTTTAAACTTATAATTACCATATTTTTTGTCCGAAGGAATATCTGCCTCACAATTATTATGCACTAGCAAACCATGCTCACCTACAAAGTAAGTTTGGTCTTCCATGATACAGAAGTTGTAAACAGTTACAGGTTCATCATGATGTACACATTCAACTGCATCTACTGTCGCTGTACCGCCATCTTCAGTGGTAAGTTCGTCGCCCTCTTGTAGGTCTTTGGCTTCTACCTGCTCACCATCTTCATCATAGAATGGATGCTCAGCTGTAGTTTCGATATCCTCTCCATCGATGGTGACAACATAGGTTTCGTCTACTTCGTGAGAGAATACCTCAAGAACAGGAGCTGTCTCAGCATCTTGGGTGACATCTACAGATTGCTCGATTCCTTCGGCTTCCTTAGCATATACTATATCACTAGGCTGGATGTTTTCAATTCAAAATCCACTTTGTTGTGGTTTGTTTCCATCAACAAAGTGGATTTTAATTACCTTATGTTAGGCTAGTCTATACATAGGAATATAACTTTGTAATGTACATTATTTAATGCAAATACTATTGTTTTTCATCAGGATTAATAGGATGTCCTAACGATTCTGTCCACTTATTATCTCCCATTAATCTGTCAACAAGATGATGTCTATCCCATACAGCAGTTACTTCTAAATCCTTACATTCTTCATATTTACAAGGAATAATCTGTCCCTTGTAATATAATCTACCAATATGTGTCAACTGATCAATTGCACATGTTGGAGGTGGCCAGGCATCCTCTTCAGATTCAAATGGTCTAAAACCAACTACAGGCCACTGACCATCACGCAATAAATCAGCATACACTGCCACAAAAAAAAGATAGTTTTCTTCTTCTGGCAAATCATTTATCGATTCATATGTTTCCTTATATATAGCCAATGTACCTTCTTTGAATAAACGCCCATATGCTTTTTTCCCATCTGGTAAAGGAATCTCATATATATTCCCAACCTTTACTCTTTTTCTACTCATGGTTTTACCTCTCCAAAAGCATCCTTTGCTGCTTTTAAATATTTGCTCTTATTCTTATTATTAGGACCTATTCCATTTATTGCATTACCTGAAGTTCCTCCAACAGACTTTGCTTTACCATTCGCTTCAATTAACATCTGCTCTCTTCCTCTAATAGCATTATAATCAGCAGAAGTCTCATCAAATTTAGCTGGACCAACCCCCTTATCATTCATATGGTGATTTAAATCTCTTTTTTTACCATTATCTACGGCTGACCCATACCCACTTGTTCTTCCTGAATATACTTCACCAGTCTCAGGATTAGATTTTGTGTATATTTGATAGCGCATTTACGTTATCAAGCTTCTTTCATCCTACAGCATTTCTCTCAGAAACTTCTAAGTTATTGAGCTTAGACAATTCCACGAAGTTCTTTGCCTCTCCACTTTTTGCATAGAAGTACTAGAATTAACTTTAGAATCATAATTTCGAATCCAAATTGTCAATAAAATGTGCCAGCCACACCATTCATTTTGCGACTGACACATTTCAGATACTTCATAGCTCAAAGTTATATAGTTTCCAACTCAACTTCATATAGTCTATAAATGATAAAATCTCCTAATTCAAGATTTTTTCCACAACTTATCATTTTTTCCCTAAAACGTATATAATTTATTACTTCATCCTCGTTTTGCAACAAACCATTTTCGTTAAGTTCAAAATGTTTAAATTCATCGAAACTACCTAAACAAATTTCATTGTAGACAGCAGAATAATACGAACCTCCTGTATATGCATAATCGTATCCCAAAAACTTAATCTTTCTATATTTTGATACTGATACAAAACATGGACGCTTTTTTATTGTCTCACACAATATTAATCGAAATTCTATGTCCTCATCATGCGACAATTCAATATACTTCTTAATAATCGACTCATCATTGATAACATCGACAAATTCATCATCATACCATGCTTTTTCAACATTCTCATCAAAATATTCTTCAAATATTTCAGGATATTTATCATTTAAATACCAATTATCGCCTTCAACACCTTTATAGATGTTGCTGCATTTCCTCTGAATTATTATTCCATTAACCATAACCGCATTACCTTTCTCGCTAGTAACTATAAGGTACATGTATATTATATATGTGCGTGTGATCCGAATAATTTCCTCCAGGAAAATGTTCTCCACTACCTACATATGATTTATGATGTTGAGGAACATTATATTCATCTGCCCAATCATCTAATATTTTAGCTTCTTCATATGAAATTGGATTACCAGATTTAGCATTTTTACTAGCTTCCTTAGCCAAATCATGTAATGCTTTTTGATCCGGACTTTGCCGTTTTGAAGAAGAATCTGGTGCACAATCATTATGCACTAGCACCCCACTCTCACCTACAAAGTAAGTATGGTCTTCCATAACACAGAAGTTGTAAACAGTTACAGGTTCATCATGATGTACACATTCAACTGCATCTACTGTAGCTGTATTGCCATCTTCAGTGGTAAGTTCGTCACCCTCTTGTAAGTCTTGGGCTTCTACCTGCTCACCATTTTCATCATAGAATGGATGCCATATTTTTTTTATATTTCTTCAGCAATTTCTTCAAGCCACTGATTTAATGCTTCACGAGGATTCAATCGTAATGCTCTTTCCGTATTAGTGTAATCAGGAGGCATAAATTCAGCATTTACAACTATTTTTTGTCTTTGCTCGCCAACTCCAAATAAACCTTCATCATCAAGATTATGCATTGCTTTCTCCATTGAATTTATTCTTATAGAAACTTCTCTTGCGTTTTCAGATTCGTTTTCTATGCGTTTTGTACGTTCAATAAATGCAGCTTTTACATCCTCAAAAAACTCTTCTCCATAAGCGAAATATGGTGATTCATCATATGACCATTTCAAATAATACTTAGCATCTTCTACATCATCACACTCATTTGCCTCTCTATCTAGCGCCTCAACTGACCACGCTGTTAAGATTGGGCTTAGCCCTTCTCCTGTAGTAATTAAGGAGCAATAATAAAAATGTTCATTATGTTCACTAAACAACTTTTGAAGCGCATTCTTAGTCGCAGTTTGTATAAGACAAACTAATTGCTCGTCAATTTCTAATTGCATTTTCCACCTCCTTGCCAATCGCTCTTAACTCTCTTCTTAAACCACTTCTTATAGCTTTCTTTCCATAACCATTTGCTATCATATTGCTCTCAACGCTATTTAATCTATTATTGACCATTTCGTGGAACACTCTATTGTGCGTTATGTTATGCGGTCTTGGATGCCCTAATGGAATACCATTTGCTGCATCATTTATATTAATATCATATTTAGACAATAACTCTCTTGACTTAGCAGCAACTTCCCATTGACGTTTTGATCCTGTAGAAGCAACAATATGTGCAGCAGCTTCTCCATTACCAACACTTCTTCCCTCTCTAGCCAAATTTTTACCTAACTCAGCTGAATTCTCGCTTGTAGTCTTTAAACCTTTACAATCATTATGCACTAGCACACCATGCTCACCTACAAAGTAAGTATGGTCTTCCATGACACAGAAGTTGTAAACAGTTACAGGTTCATCATGATGTACACATTCAACTGCATCTACTGTTGCAGTATCTCCATCGGCTGTGGTTAGCTCATCGCCTTCCTTAAGGTCTTGGGCTTCTACCTGCTCACCTTTTTCATCATAGAATGGGTGCTCGGCAGTGGTTTCGATGTCTTCACCATCGATGGTGACAACGTAAGTCTCATCAACTTCGTGAGAGAATACCTGAAGAACAGGGGCTGTTTCAGCATCTTGAGTTACATCTACAGATTGCTCGATTCCTTCGGCTTCCTTAGCATATACTACATCACCTGGCTGGATGTTTTCAATAGCAACCAAACCAACAATGGTCCAAACTAGTGTACCTTTAACGAAGCAATATGTAGGATTCTTCGCGTATTTTTGTGCGCCTCCGATTGCACCGCTTATAGCACCACTAATAGATCCATCTCTAAATCCTTTAGCTGCACCTTCTAGTATCTTGCTGCCCGAGCCATCCAAAGTATCATGCTCTTCCATGTAATCCATTGCGCTGCTTAAAGCGCCACCTGCAGCACCTGTGAGGGCTCCTATTAATGCACCCTTAAGAGCTCCTGATGCCATTGCAAAAGCTAGTCCACAAGTTCCAGCAGTTGCTACCGTAGCCACAGCGCATAGCGCAATTACAGCAACACCAATAATGATGTTTATTGCAGTCTTGTGCTTCTCATAGAAGGTTGATACCGAGTTTGCCACCTTGCTACAGAATTGTCCTACTGAGCTGTTAGCAAATTTCTCTTTCAGAACTGTTGCAGCCTTTGATACTGATTGCGTTATGGCCGTTACCGTTTTTCCTATAGCACTATTATGCCATGCTGCAGATGCTGCCTCTGCAGCCTTATTTAGAGCCTTAGAAAGTGAAGATTCACTCCACCATTGACCTACTTCCTGAACAGTTTGAGCTACAGATTGTTTTGCTTCAATCAATAAACGCAAACCATCTTCGGCTAAATCTTTCGCCTTTTCCCAAGTATTTTTAGCAAATTCGACTACAGCAGTCTTAGCCTTTTGTACGTAGTTTTTAACTGTCTCTTTGACTTCCTGGTATGTATCATATACCTTCTGTCCAAATTCTTTTACTTCATTGACGACAGTATTAACTACACCTTTTACTTTATTTACAACAGCCGTTGTAACCTTCGTAACTTCTTTTTTAACAGTGTTAACTACCGTCTTTGCTGTATTAACAACTTTTTTCGCTACAGTTTTTGCTGTATCGACAACCTTGTCTACAACATTGCTTGCCACAGACACCGCTTTTTTCACTACCGTCTTTACGGTATTTGCCGCAGTAGTAGCAAGATTTTTAACCGTTTTTGCTGCAGTATTTACGGTCTTTGATACTGTAGTCTTTACGTCATTAACAACATTTTTAACTCCAGAAGCAATCTTATCCAAAATTCCCGCATGTCCTGAAGGATCCTGGTAAGCAACTGGGTTATTGTTTGCATAAGTGTATCTGTTTCTAGTTACAGGGTCTGTCTTGTCACCTAGGTATGTATCCTTACTTGTGAAGGTACCTGTTGAAGGGTCATAGTTTCTGGCTCTAAGATAGATTAATCCTGTTTGTGGAGTATACTGCTCTCCATTGTATGCAAATATTGGGTCCTGCTTTGGCTCACCTGCAGTGATATTTCCGTATGGGTCATATCGTAATGTCGAAGTGATATTTCCATCTTCAACTGTTTCAGAAACAGAGCCTCGGCCGTCATATACATATACTCCGTTTTCATCAGATGAAGTACGTCCTGTTGCACCATAATCAAATGCATCTACAGTCTCAAGGGTGTTAGGATTTGAATACTCTGCAACTACCTGAGCATTTTCCATGGTTGGGTCATATAGATAGTTGACCGCCTCATAATATGCCCCGTCATTTGCCTGATTTCTATCAACTGTATCAATTAGATAGCTAAGCTCTCTATCTGAATTAGATAGATATAAGCTATCAGCTGACTGGCCAAAGTTTACATCCTCACCGCTGATAAAGCTTCCTATATCAGCAGCTACCTGACGCAAATCCTGAGTAAAGTTTGGTACAAACTCGCTCCACTCATCCCAAAGAGTTGGTGCTACTGTACTTACGACTGAAGATACGGCAAACTGTGATTGGCTAGCATCACTTGTTATCGCATTTGCGTTATCAAGCTGCTTTCCATCAACAACATTTCTCTTTGAAACCTCTGAGTTATAATACTTAGACCATTCTTCAAGGCTTCTTGAATTTCTATTTTGAGATGAATTGTCACCCTGCGCTGCATTTCCATCTTGAAGTGGATTACCATTTTGTGCTGATGCCTGATTCTGGTCTATGCCATTTCCTACGTCTGCGGATGCATCATAACTTTCTTTTCTAAGTAACTCAAATGTCTTTAGACCATTGCCATCATACTTTATAGCATTCTCTAGCTTACCATTTACAGTTACAGAAGAAATCTTGTTGTCGACGGTGTACTTGTACTCAGTGTTCTTTCCATCTTCAACCTTCTTAGTTAGATTACCGTCCTGGTCATATTCGTATGTACCAGTAACAGTTCCATTAGTTGTCTTTGAAACTAATCTATCTGACTCGTCATACTTGTAATTTACAACAGTCCTGTTGCCATTTTCCTCTGTTGTTTCAGAGTCTTTGTTTCCAAACAAATCATAAGTGTAATCTATGCTCTTGGTTGGATTTGCGCTTTCTGTGCCGCTGTATTCCTGGTACTTAGTTAGCTTGCCACCTTCGTTGTAGGTATAGTCTTTCTTGACTGTTCCCATTGAATCGGTAGCAACCTCAGATACCATTCTTCCGGCTTGATCATATGCATAATCAAATGATGAGCAAACGCTATCACCCTTTGTAGTTGTTGTTTTGGTAACTCGATCAAGGGCATCGTATTGATTTGTTTTTGTAATTCCATCACTTCTTACTTCCGAAATGATGTTTGAGTTAGCGTCATAGGTATAATCAACCTTATTACCGCTACGCTCAGTCATAGAAGAAATTCTATCTAAATTGTCATACTGATATGATACCTTGCTTGCATCTGGATATGTAAGTGTAGTCAGATTTCCCCAAGCATCATAATCGTATTTTAAGTCTTTATCGCCTTTACGGATTTCTGTAATCTCACCAAGGGCATCATAAGAATAATTTGTAACACCCTCGCTATCTATCATTGAAGTAAGCTGGCCATAGCCATCATAGCTTCTGACAGAGTTAACATCATCTCCGTATTTTGTTTTGATTAGATTTCCCGCATCATCATATTCGTAGTAGATACATCTATTTGATGGAGAAACAGTCTTTCTAAGGCTACCATCCTTGTAGTACTCAAAGCACTCTCTTTCGCCTCTAGGTGAGCCAATAGTTATAAGCGAGCCTTGCTTGTCGTACTCGTAGTTAACTATCTTTCTATGATATTCACCTGTGATAAATGCCAAATCATCATTCTTATCAGTGGTGATTTCCTGAATCATGTTTCCGGATTTATCATACTTGTAGTATACGCATGTACCGGCAGCATCCTGAACTCGGTTAACACGACCCATAATATCATAGCCGTAGGTTGTCACTACTTCATTGGCATCTGTAACAGCTGTGACATTTCCGTTGCCATCATATGCATAGCAAGAACGATTTCCCAATCTATCTGTTATTGCTACAACATTTCCAGCCTTATCAAATTCATATTTTGTTACATTACCTTTACCGTCGCCCTCTTCAATTCGACGACCATCCTTATCGTACTTTTGAGAAATAACAGTACCATTAGGATATGCTGTAGAAATAAGATTTCCATTAAAGTCGTAGTCGTAGCTAATCTCTCTAGCTGCTGTACCATCAAATGGAGTTGTTATCTCCTTTACAGCGTTTCCTACTGCGTCATACTCATAGCTTGTTACGTTGCCAAGAGCATCGGTAGTAGTCTTTGTTCTATCGAGTAAATCGTAGGTGTTTGTAGTTACTCTATCCTTTTGAGTTGTTTTAACAAGTCTATCTTTATTGTCATATTCATAAGTTGTTTTATAAAGACCTGTATGTGACTCTGATATAAGACGTCCAAACTCATCGTAGGTATACTTGTTTGTTCTATCCTTTGTATCTCTACCACTTTCAAGGACTGTATCAACAAGACCCATTTCGTTGTATGAAGTAGCAAGAGTAACTCCAAAAATATCCTTTGATAAGGTCTCTCTACCGGCTACGTCATAATCGTGGATTTCAACAGAGCCATTGTCATAGGTAATCTTTTTGATATTACCCTGCTGATCATATTCGTATTTTGTGACAGCTCCATCTGCAGCAGTCTCTTCTTCAATACGATTATCTTTATTGTATTTGTAAGTTGTTGTTGCGCCTGTTGGAGAAGTCTGGGAAATCATATTTCCCATAGCGTCATACTCGTAGCTCGCAACGTTTCCAAGTCCATCAGTTAATGATGTTTGATTTCCAACTTTGTCGTAGGTATATGTAAAAGAAGCGCCCTCAGCTGTCTCTTCCTTTACAAGGTTACCCATTGCATCATAAGTAAGAGTAGATGTGTTGCCCAGCTTGTCTGTCTGAGTAGCAATCTGCCCGTTGTAATTGTATGTTGCACCAGAAACACTGCCATCCGCGCCTGTGGTCTTTACAAGGTTACCACAGCCATCATATTCCATTGATGTGATGTTGCCGTATGCATCTGTAATCTTCGAAAGTGCACCATTACCGTTATATTCGTAGCTTGTGACACCCTCATCTGGAGCAGTTACCTTTGTAGTATTGTAGACAGTGTCATACTCATAATTTGTAACAGCACCAGTAGCAGTAGTCTGAGATAAGATGTTTCCGCACTTGTCATAAGTGTATGTGAACCTATCTCCATCTGTTGATGTAGTCTTAACTAAATTACAGAAATCGTCATAGGTGTAAGTTTTGACAATTCCTTCTTTAGTAGTTTCTTTAACAACATTACCTCTGTCGTCGTACTCATATTTTTCGACTGCACCATTTGAATACTTAAGGGTGATGATGTTACCCATTGTATCAAAGGTAAATTGCTTGGTGTTTCCGTTGTTTTCTTCTATCTTTGTACACCAACCAACCTTGTTGTAATAGTACTTTTCCTCTGCTCCATTAACGGCAGTTACCTTTGTATTGTTATCATCATGGTCATATTCGTACTTAGTAACATTGCCATTCTTATCCGTATTTGCGGTAATGTTTCCATTGTCATCGTATTCATACGAAACGATGTTTCCGAAAATATCTATCTGCTTAGCAAGATAACCATCCTCGTTATAGACAGCACCCATCTTGCTACCATCTGGTTTTATCTCGGTAACAACTCTACCTTCAGAGTCATACTCATATCCAAACTCATAGCCATTTGGATCAACCATTGTAAGCATATTACCCACTTCATCATAGGTATAGCTCTTGACTGCTCCTGTTCTATCAGTTTCAGTTTCTACATTACCACTGTAATCATAAGTGTATGAAGTAGAATAACCCCTTGCATCTGTTACTTTAGTTGTACGGTTTTCGCTGTCATACTCATAGGTTGTGGCATTACCGTTGTAGTCAACTTCTTTGATTAGATTACCGTTAGCATCATATTCGTAGGTCTTCTCTCTAGAAGAAGTGCCTGCTTCCTGAAGCTCTTTTATAATATTTCCTTCACCATCATAGGTATAGGTTGTTTTGATATTCTTGTCATCGACTTGAGTTACAATCCTATCTTCACTGTCATAGGTATAGGTTAACTCTTTGCCATCTGGTCTAATCTCTTTTGTAAGATTACCCTTGTCATCATACTCATACTTGGTGATTCTATCAATCTTATCCTTTTGCTCAATAACAACATCAAGGGTTGGATGATATTTGTAGGTTATGGTTGCACCATCTTGATCTGTTTCCTTGACAATGCGTCCGTTACCATCACGTTCATAAGTAGTAGATTTACCACCCGAATTATTCTCATTCTTTACGTTGTTATTAGCATCATAGGAATAGGTTTTCTCCTCACCGTTTTCAGTTGTTTCTTTTGTGATGTTACCGTTTCCATCATATGCAAAAGACTGCTTCGTTCCCTTATCGTCACTTACCTTAGTGATACGACCCATAGAGTCATAAGCCATTGAAACAGTGTTATTCTTTGCATCTGTAACACTTGTGTTGTTATCAACTAAGTCATATGCATAGGTAGTTTTATGACCTGCAGCATCTGTCTCAACCGCTAAATTACCTGTCTCATTGTATGAGTAGGTGGTTGTGTATCCGCCGCTGGTTGTGCTTATCAGCCTATCGCATTCATCGTAGGTGTTAGTTGTTACATTACCCTTGGCATCAGTAACTTTTGAAATGTTAAATGTGGTTCCATCATATTCATATGATGTCGTTGCACCAGTTCTATCAGTCGATGATGTCATTCTACCTGCTTCATCAAATGTAACAGATGATGAGGTGCCATCGGCATAAGTAATCTTTATAGGGTTACTATTCTCATCATAATCGTAGGTAGTTTTATTGCCATTTTCATCAACTTCTGTAAGTAGATTTCCCTTTGAATCATATGTATAGGTCTTGCTTGATTCATTAGGATTTGTTTCTGTCAACAGATTGTCGTTGTCATCATATGTATATTTTGACTCACGACCCATTTTATCTGTCTCGGAAAGAATATTTCCTCGTGCATCATAAGTCTTAGAGGTAGACTTACCCTCTTGGTCTGTCACCTTAGTATGACGTCCATATGAATCATATTGGAATTTGGATGTGTAGCCTCTTGCATCTGTCATCGATGTAGCTGAGCTACCGGAATCATAACTGATTGAAACCTTAGCGTTCGTTCCATCCGTAAATGATGCTACACTTCCATCGCCGTTATATGCAAAATTAATGATATCTTGATTAATAGCATTTGTGACTTTAACAAGTCTGCCATCCGAAATCGTATATACGGTTTTTGCGCTTCGCTCATTTGTTTTAGCACAAAGAAATGCCTTATCATCGTATTCGAAGGAAAGCTTGTTTTCATCTGGCTTAATTATCTCTGTAATCTTGCCATATTTATCTACAGCAACCTTGTAGTCTTTATTTGCTTTTGTAGTTAAACCAATAAGCTTCTCATCCTCGTTATAATTAACTGCAAATGTGTCGCCTCTCTTATTTCCAACAGCAAGAACTTTACCTTCAGCATCAAAGCTATAATAAGATAATGATCTGTCTGTCACCTTGTATGTAGGCTCAACTGATATAGGGTTGTAGTCTATTTCATCTTCTGTAGATGCTGCAGTTGTTGAGTCTGCATCTGTTGAATCTACATCACTTGAGGCTGTAGATGCAGCTGGTTCAACAGAACTAGTAACTTCTGTTGCATCTGCTTGCTCTTTTGCCTCTGATGTATTAGCGGTCTCAGATTTATCACCAGTTTCGGCGCCAGCTGAGGTGTCGCCAGCTTCAGCTACAAAAGCCTCTTTATCAGCTGATATTTCAAGGGCATACTCTCCATCTGCACTTACATACTTTCCATCTGAATCTTTAGAGAATTTTATACCTCTACCATCAGACATCAAGAAATAATATGTATCCTCATTAACCTGTACTATTCTTTGGTCAAATAAAGATGTGGTATTCTTTCCAAACACACCAGTGTAATCAACGTATGTAGAATGGAAGACTCTATCTACATCAAATGCGTCTTGCTCTTCAATACTAAAATCTGTATCCGTATAGTACAGCTCACCATCATATAAGCTCACAATACCAGATGCATATTCCATTCCTGGTATTTCGCCCTTCTTATAAGTGGAAGTCATGAAATCAGCAGTCCATACGTCGATGTCCTCATAATCATCCTGCAACTTTGGATTGATAACTATAAGTGTTGAACCGGCTTGTGGTCTCCAATATCTGCTTAATTGATTGCGCTTTCTAAGCTCAGAAGCTTTAACGCCATACTTAGCTGCAATATTGCTAATGTAAGCTCCTCGCTTAACTTTTTCTATCGCAAAAGAATCTGATTTGTAATTATCAGATGTCTTCTTTTCACCATTCTTCTCCGAATATACGTATCTGATTTCTGGCTGATAAACCTTACCTTCTTCTATATCAGATAAATCTATATCCACAGACCATTTTATATCTGTAATTTGTGAAGCCTTCTCATCAGAGCTAGTATTTTTGTTGTCACTATCTGATGTGCTAGCTTGTTCTTTGTCACTATCTGCTGTGCTAGCTTGCTCTTTGTCACTATCTGATGTGCTAGCTTGTTCGTTATCTGCAGATGAATTATCTTTTTCTTCCCCAGAAGTGCTAGTATCTTCCTTAGCCTCATCTGAAGCTCCATCAGAAACAACTTCATCTGAATTAGCAGATTCTTTTTCATCCTCACTAGAATCATTATTGTTTGAGGTTGAATCTTCTGCATCACTGCTCTTAGTTGAAGCATCTTCTACATCTGATTTCTTGCTTTCATCAGAATCATCTGTCACATTAGATTTAGTGCTTCCTTCAGAATCGCCTTTAGATGTTTTTGTATATTCGTCAACGCTTATAAACTCAGAATCATCGTTAAGACGAAACTCTGGGTATAAGATATTCTCTCCTTTAATATTTCCGGATAGAGTGACTTTATCTACATTAGTATTTAACTCATCTCTTTTTAACGAGTAATCTAACTTAAGCTCTTGAGAAATAATTCTTGAGTCCTTTTCTTCAGGCTCTTCGTCATCCTCCTCTTCGCTATCCTCGTCATCTTCATCAGACTCTTCATCTTCTTTATCTTCGTCTACGTCAGAGTCCTTTTCTTCTTTTTCTATGTCTTCGTCTGAGTCTTTTTCTTCATCCTTCTCAGAATCTTGCTTGTCCTCAGACTTTTCATCATCAGATTCTAAATCAGTATCTGAATTAGGCTCTGTTGCATTAGCACCATCGCCTTCAGGTTTATTTCCTCCTTCTGCATCAGTTTTTTCAGTTTCCTCTTCTAACAATTGATCAAATTCTTCATCACTCAAAGGAACTTGCTCTTCAGCAACAAAATCATTTGTTCCTTCATAAGAATCTGGTAGGGGATTCTCTTCCGCAAATAAACTAAGCGGATGACTTATTGTAAAAAATCCCACAAAAACCAGGCATATAAGTCTCTTTAATCTAGTTTTTATTTTCATTAACATCTCCCATCCTAGTTTGCATGTTCTTTTCTAAGTTGCCAATCATAATCCAAAATTTCGTTTGCGGATACAGCAGTAAACCACAAAACGATAGTTAAAATAAAGCCAACAGCAAAAACTTTAGAGCCCAAGTACGTTGACAATAGCATTAATAAAAATAATGGTATCGCCACAAAAATCAAAGCCTTTGCTAATTTTAAAAAAAATGATTTCGTTTTTACGTATCCAGCGCTAATCGCTGTAAGAATTAATTGTGAGAATACAGCAAATGATAAACTGTTAATAATTGGAACTTTCCATTCTCCCTTAATCTCTTTTAATGGATAATTTGTATCTCGTCCGAAGGAACTAGATATTCCAAATTTAGATGTGTTTAAGACAACTATGTATTGGAGTATTAAAATTGCTAAAACAACTAGCAATAATCTCAACCAATCAAAATGCTCCGAGCATTTATTTCTTTTGGCGTATCTGATTGCAGATACAACAACTGTAACAATCGCCGCAAGGAAAATAAGCAATGCCAAAATAACTCTAGTAAGATGATTTTGGATCTTGCTGTAATATAACGGCACTACCATGAGCGCTGTCAAAACAAATGCAATAGAGCACAAATCAGGGAGTGCCTCTTTCCTGAAATACAGCTTTTTAAATAAGTCTTTAAATTTTTTCATAAATTATTAAATCTCCGTCGATTATTAATAATAGTAAATATGCTTAGTACAACTGACTTAGTGATAGAATTTTCATAATTCACCTGCAACAAAACTTTCTGCTAGCAGAAAAATGAATTACTTGTAGAAATCTAGCTTTACAGGCCACTTTTTCTCTGAGGGCACACTCCAAAGTATTACTTTTGCATAAATCAGCTCATACTAATACTTTTTTCTTCATATTCTCTTTAAATTGTGAAAATCAAGTATTAGTCATGACCTAAATCATGCTTCACTAATACTTTTACAGGGTGATTTCTCTTGAAAACAATAGATATTACTCACATCAAGTATTACTGACCATACTAAATCATCAATTGTAATACTTTTGCTAAATGATTTCTTTCAAAAGCAACACATATTACTCTCATCAAGTATTACTGACCATACTAAATCATCAATTGTAATACTTTTGCTAAATGATTTCTCTCAAAAGCAACACATATTACTCACATCAAGTATTACTGACCATACTAAATCATCAATTGTAATACTTTTGCTAAATGATTTCTCTTAAAAGCAACACATATTACTCTCATCAAGTACTACTGTCCATGCTAAATCAAACTTAGTAATACTTTTCTAGAAATAAATCCAACAACTCGTTCAAATTAGACTATCTGCCAGAAATAATTGTACTATTCCAGCTTATTTTAAAATTTCTGCTGGCAAAAATTGCCAGCAGAAAACTTTCTTTATCAGATTATTGGCCAGCATATGTGCCATACGCAATCATGCCAGGCACAAGGTTGTACTCTACTGTTGTAGCAAAGTTCTCTTCTTCGTTGTATGCTCCAATTGTAAGCTTGATTGTGCTATCTGGATTAACTTGGATGTCATAGCCTACATTGCAGTCTACATAATCACTGTTCTCTTGGAACTGTGAATAGAAGACATATCCACCGCCATACAAGCCTTCGCCAAAGTGATATTTAACCTTTGAAGATGGTTTTGTGCATGTAACCTTTCCTGTGAGGCATCCTTCCTCCTGGTTCAAAGCAGCAACCTTAAAATAGCTAGAATCAAGATCCCAATCATTGCCCTCTATTCCATTAACAATATCAACTGTTTCAAAAGCCTTATAACCTTCTTGCTTAAGTTCTTCGCCTGCAATCTTGAACAAACCAACCTCACAAACGATATGAATATCACTCAAATCATCATTGCCATCTGTAGAATAAACCAATTCCAAATCCTCAGGATTGTTTATTGTGGCATTGTAATATGTTTCATCTAGATTGTATTCGTCGGCCATTACTTGAGTGTAATCGATATATGCATACTCGCGATATATGTTAACACCTGTCTTAGTCTCAACAATCATCATACGCTCTTGTGGAATCTCATCATTGATTCGTGTATATGGTGTAAGGTTTTTGCACTTCTCCATAAGAGCTGCGTTATCTACGGCAGGAGTAGCTTCTTCAGCAACTTCTTCCGCCTCAGCCTCAGCAGTAACCTCTGTAGTTTTTACATCCCGCGCCTTCCATGGACAACAATGATGTGATTTTGCAACGACATTATCTGTTGTAGCAACTATTGTTGAAGCAGTAACAGCTAACATCATCGCAAATGATAATAACTTTTTGTTTCTCATCTGAAAATCCTCTCTTTCTATAAAATTTTGATATAAAAGAGATGCGTAAAACTTACCACCCCTTGTGCAACGAGTATATTTTCACATACTTGTCACATTTACGCAATAATCTTTCGCTTTATTTTAGAAAGTTTGACTTGTTATGAAATTTTTATAACAACTTTTTGTTAATATTGTCTAAAAGCTGTAATTTTTGCGGGGAAATTCCTTAGGATATTGGGAAATTCTATTGTTCTAGACCAAGAAGTCTAAAATAATTATGAATACTTAGAATTTATCTTGCCTTAGATGATATATTTAGGTAGAATAGATTTCAGTGTAAAAGACTATTTAGTCGATTATAGGAGGATTAATTTAATGCAAAATGGTTCATCAATGTCATCAATGTTGATTGTAACAGTTGTAATGTTCGCTGTTCTTTACTTCTTAATGATTCGTCCTCAGAACAAAGAGCAAAAGCAAAAAGCTGCTATGTTAAACGCTCTTGCAGTTGGCGATACAGTACTTACAACCAGTGGTTTTTATGGCGTTGTTATCGCTCTTGAAGAGGATACAGTTATCGTTGAGTTCGGTAGCAATAAGAACTGCAGAATTCCAATGCAGAAGGCCGCTATCTCAGCTGTCGAGAAACCTGAAGATGCAATTAAGGTTGAAGAATCAAAGGATGACAAGAAAAAGAAATAATTTTTAAGAGTTTTGCTTACGCAAAACTCTTTTTTTATCGTGATTTCGATATATAATTGTCTAATCTAGCGGTGTAGCCATACTCTCTAGCTTTTGCTTTTTATATTCAGCAAATCTGCCTTCGTCTAAGGCATCTCTAATTTCTTCCATCATTGTGTTATAGAAATACAGATTGTGCAGAACACAAAGCCTCATGCCAAGCATCTCCTTTGCCTTTAGAAGGTGACGCACATAGGCTCTAGAGTAGCTCTTGCAGGCAGGACAGCCGCAGCCCTCCTCTATAGGACGCATATCCTTTTCGAATTTTTGATTGAAAAGATTTAGCTTGCCGTGGTTGGTATATACATGGCCGTGTCTACCGTTTCGGCTAGGATAAACACAATCAAAGAAATCCACACCTCTCTCGACTGCCTCAAGAATGTTGGCAGGTGTACCAACACCCATCAGGTATGTTGGCTTGTTTTGAGGCAAATACGGTACAACATTATCAAGCACATCGTACATCTGCTCGTGAGTTTCGCCTACTGCAAGACCGCCGATAGCATAGCCAGGTAAATCAAACTCTGAAATAGTTTTAGCATGCTCTATGCGAATGTCATTAAAGATTGCACCTTGGTTGATTCCAAATAAAAGCTGCTCCTTGTTGACAGTATCATCTAACGAGTTGAGTCTGGCCATTTCAAGCTTACATCTTTCTAGCCATCTTGTTGTACGTTCAACAGAATCTTCTACGTATTTACGGTCAGCAAGGGCTGGCGGACACTCATCAAATGCCATAGCTATTGTAGAACCCAGATTGGATTGAATCTGCATTGATTCCTCTGGCCCCATGAAAATCTTGCGCCCATCAATATGAGAATTGAATGTAACACCCTCTTCTTTGATTTTACGAATGCCTGCCAATGAAAACACCTGGAATCCGCCAGAATCGGTAAGAATTGGCCTATCCCAATTCATAAACCTATGGAGGCCACCTAGTTCCTTGATTAGCTTGTCGCCTGTTCTGACATGCAGATGGTAGGTGTTAGAAAGCTGCACCTGACACTTTATATCTTTTAGATCATCTGTGGAAACAGCACCCTTGATGGCAGCAACTGTACCTACGTTCATAAATACAGGTGTTTCTATCACCCCGTGAACAGTATGCAACCTGCCACGCTTTGCTCTTCCCTCAGTTTTTAACAACTCGTACTTCAAATTTTATAAAACTCCTTAATGTAATCAACTCTATCAGTCATATGACCTAGAATTGCGTCGCAAATTGTAATGGCGCACATCGCCTCTACTACAACAACTGCCCTTGGAACAATAATAGGATCGTGACGACCTGATATTTCGATATCTACCTCTTCCATGTCTTCATTAACAGTATGCTGCTTTTGAGAAATCGATGGTGTTGGCTTGATAGCAGCTCTAACAATAATGTCGTCTCCGTCAGAAATACCTCCAAGAATACCACCACTGTGATTGGTTTCCTTTTGAATGCCGGATTCTGACATAAAAAACTCGTCGTTGTTGATGCTTCCTGTGGTGGTTGCAACACCAAAGCCATCTCCTATTTCAACACCCTTCACAGCACCTATTGAAACAAGAGCCTGAGCTAGCTTGGCATCGAGCTTTTCAAATACAGGGTCGCCCACACCTGCAGGCACGCCTGTGATAACACACTCGACAACACCACCTGCGCTGTCTTTGTTAAACATACATGCATCGAGATATTCTTGCGCTTTTTTAGCCGCTTCAGCATCTGGCATAGCAAGAGGATTCATGTCTCTTTCACCAAGCTGGAATTCCTCTACAGAGATGTCTCCGATTTTCTTCGTATATGCGAACACTTCGATTCCAAGCTCTTTTAAAAGCTTGGCACATACAGCACCTGCGGCAACTCTGCCTATGGTTTCTCTTCCAGAGGAACGTCCGCCACCCCTGTAATCCCTAAAACCAAACTTTTCAAAGAAACTGTAATCAGCATGACCTGGTCTAAAGGTGGTTGCGATGTTGCCATAATCCTTTGAATGCTGGTCGGTATTTCTAACCATCAAGGCAATCGGTGTTCCTGTGGTTTGTCCTTCAAAAACACCTGAAAGAATCTCAACCTTGTCGCCTTCTGCTCTAGCTGTGGTAAATCTTGATTGTCCTGGTTTTCTTCTGTCCAAGTATTCTTGAATATCCTCTGTACCAAGCTTGAGACCCGCTGGAAAACCGTCGATAACAACGCCTAGAGCCTCTCCGTGGGACTCGCCCCATGTAGTAACTGAAATTCTGCTTCCGAATGTAGAACCTGCCATTTAGACCTCCTATTTAAAAAAGAGGCTGCATTCACAGCCCCCATTTGTGCTATTTAATCTTTGTAATAACAATGCTGTTTGGCTTTGCAATCTTGATAGGTGCATTCTTCATGAGAGAGTGACCTTCCTTTTTGTCTATGGTAAAGCAACGGATTTCGTTTGTATCGTGGTTGAGAGATACATAGTATTTGTCTCCTGGCAAAACAGCAAAGCTCTTTGGATAATCTCCACTGATATAGCTGTGAGAGAAATATTCGATTTTGCCAGATTTAACATCCCGCTTGTACATGCAAACAGCATTCAAACCATCAACACTGGCATAGAGGAACTTTGGATCCTCACCGAATCTGACATTGGTACCAGTACTGATTTCTTCGTCCACACCTACAAGCAATGATACTGTTTGGATGTTTTCGAAATCAGGCTGACCATCTATGATGTGATAGTCGTACACCAAAATCTGGTTGGACATTTCGGTGATAACGTATGCGTATTTGCCATCTGGAGAAAACTTCATTCTGATTGGAGCTGACCCCATTGCACATCTAACTATATCCACAAGACGAAGCTTTCCAAGAGTGTAATCAACTTCGTAGATTTTAATCTGATGTAATCCGTTTTCAACTACGCATAAATACTTTTCATCTGGAGTAAGCTCTACACATGTGCAGTGCGGATATAAAGGTCTATCGGCTACGGATTTACCAACACCCTGATGGAAAACACCATCAGCTATACCACCGATACTACCATCTTTATTGAGGGTCATCATTGATACACGACCATCATGATATCCTGCAACAAATAAGAAACGGTTTTGCGAATCAACACAAAGATTGCAGCCACGCATGCCACCAATCCATTCCTGATTGATTTTCTCTAAATCCCCATTTTCTAAAATCTTAAAAGAAGCAACTCCCTCATCAGCTATTGAATAAAGGAACTTGTTGTCCTTGGAATTGATAATATCTGATGGATTGTTGATTGGAGCAACACTTTGCTCGGTAAGAACCCCTGTCTCTGGATCAACATTGTATACATAGATACCAACGCTTGTCTCGTGAGTGTATGTACCAACGTAAGCCACGTATTTACTATCTGCCATATACCCTCCTCCTCGTAGTTTGGTTAGTCCTCTTTGCGTCTTAGGATATCAAATTCGTCTGGTGTTGTGCTGAGCTTGATAAATAGCTTTTGCTTTGGATGTGGACAGCTGTCCATATCTTCACCATCTTCGTTTTTGATACCTAGTACCTCTACCTCTATATTATCACCGTTTGGCTTCATAATTTCAATAGTTTCGCCCACTGAAAATTTATTACGCTGCTCTATTTCGAAGTAGCCCTCTGAATTGCTAGGACCTGCGATACCTAAATACGTGTATCCGATATTGTAGGTATTGTTGTCGTAAATCTGAGACTCCTCCGATGGCTTGCCATAGAAGAATCCTGTTGTAAACTGACGATAAGTACAAGCTGCAATTTGTTCCTTGTACCAATCTAGATTTGCAAGATATTTCTCCTTTGATTCTTTGCAATCGTCGATGGCTTTGCGATATGTACGAGCAACTGTTGCAACATATAAAGCTGTCTTCATACGTCCTTCAATCTTGAAGCTGTCGATACCTGAGTCAAGCAAATCTGGAACATGCTCTATCATGCAAAGATCCTTGGAGTTGAATATATATGTGCCTCTTTCGTTTTCTTCAACTGGGAGATACTCGCCTGGGCGCTGTTCTTCAACAACAGCATACTTCCAACGACATGGATGTGTGCACTCGCCGTGGTTGGCATCTCTTCCCACGAAATAATTTGAAAGAAGGCATCTGCCTGAATAAGAAATACACATAGCACCATGGATGAATGTTTCTATTTCTAAATCATCAGGAATGTTTGCTCTGATTTCTTTGATTTCTGCAAGAGATAATTCTCTGGCGGAAACGACTCTTGTGGCACCTAGATCGTACCAGAATTTGTATGTTCCATAGTTGGTGTTGTTAGCTTGGGTACTAACGTGACGCTCTATCTCAGGACAGATTTCCTTTGCAAGCATAAACACCGCTGGATCTGCGATGATAAGTCCATCTGGACCAATTTCCTTGAGCTCTTTGAAGTATTCCTTAACGCCCTCTAGATCTTCATTGTGAGCTAAAATATTTGCAGTAACATATACCTTTACTCCATGGTCGTGGGCAAATTTGATTCCCTCAATCATGTCTTCCTTGGAAAAGTTTTTAGCCTTTGCTCTAAGACCGTAGACCTCTCCGCCAATATAAACTGCATCTGCTCCATAGATAACAGCAACCTTAAGTACTTCTAGGCTGCTTGCTGGAACTAATAACTCTGTATTTCTCATTATCATCCTTTCACGCTAATACTAACTCCATCCCCCAATGGAAGAATCGTAGTAGAAAAACCTTCATCATGAGTCAACTCATACAAGTAGTCCCTCATGCGCTTATGAATGGTTCTATTTCTCCGGGTTATCGCAAAACGAGACTCTATAATATCTCCATCCTGCAAAACATTGTCTGTCACAACCACTCCGCCCTTTGCAATAAGGCGCTTGATCTCTGGCCAAAAATTGATGTACTGCCCTTTTGCCGCATCCATGAATATAAAATCATATGGACCTTCAAGAGTGGGTAAAATATCCATAGCATCACCTGCGATTAAAGTGATTTGTTTGTCCCTGCCAGTTCTCTTGAAATTCGCATTTGCGATAGGAATACGAGGCTCGTAGTTTTCAATTGTTGTAATTGGTACATCGTCACCAACAGTTTCTGCCATAATATTGGCGGAAAAACCTATAGCAGCCCCTACCTCAAGAATGCTCTTTGGCTTGTTCATCTTGAGAAGCAGCTGAAGCAGATTGATTGTTTCGTCCCTGATGATAGGAACGTAGCTTTCGATTGCCTCCTGCTGAATCTCTTTAAGAACAGGACTAAGCTCTGGATAAAGGCTGTTTAGATAAGTGGTATATCTTTCATCAACAATCATTTTATACTTCCATGATGATTGGAATAATCATTGGACGGCGCTGAGTTTCATGCCATACGAAATCAGAAAGATTGTCTCTGATGTCTGATTTGATTTTGTTCCAATCAGTAATACTCTTTTCCTCGAGATAATCCATTGTATCCGCCAAAACAGCGCGAGCGCTATCCATAAGATCCTCGGAATCTCTCACATAAACGAAGCCTCGAGAAACAATATCTGGACCAGCAAGAACTGTGCCTGATGCTGAATCAAGTGTAAGAACCACAATAATGATTCCATCCTCTGCAAGCTTCTGTCTATCTCTAAGAACGATGTTTCCAACATCACCGACGCCGATACCATCAACCATGATTGCACCAGTGTGAACATGACCTGTAACCTTGGAATAATTGTCCCCAAGCTCAAGAATATCTCCTGAACGGATAATCTTGATGTGGTCGTGATCCCATCCTAAAGCTTCGGCAATCTTGGCCTGAGCTGTCAGATGCTTGAACTCGCCGTGAACAGGGATTGCATACTGAGGGCGAACAAGCGAATAAATAAGCTTGATTTCCTCGGCGCAAGCATGTCCAGAAACATGAACATCCTGCATGACGATTTGCGCGCCGCGCATTGTCAAATCGTTGATAACATTTGAAACAGCCTTCTCATTACCAGGTATTGGATGAGAAGAAAATACGATTAAATCTCCTGGCTTAATCTGTACCTTTTTGTGGGTACCGTTTGCCATACGAGAAAGAGCCGCCATAGACTCACCCTGAGAACCAGTTGTAACAAGTACGACCTTTTCATCTGGGTATGCCTTGAGTGATTCGATATCGATAAGTGTGTTGGCTGGAATCTGAAGATATCCAAGCTTTTGGGCTGTATCAATAGTGTTAACCATTGAACGACCTTCCACACAAACCTTGCGACCATATTTGTCTGCAGAATTAATAATCTGCTGAACTCTATCTACATTTGATGCGAATGTTGCGATGATGATACGACTCTTGTCGTTGTCGGCAAAGATTGAATCAATTGTTTTGCCGACAGTTTTTTCAGATGCAGTAAATCCTGGGCGCTCTGCATTTGTACTATCACACATAAGGGCAAGTACACCCTTTTTACCAATTTCACCAAAACGTTGTAGGTCGATTGGATCACCGTAAACAGGTGTGTAATCAACCTTAAAGTCTCCTGTATGCACAACAATACCGGCTGGTGAATAAATTGCAAGAGCTGCAGCATCCTGAATACTGTGATTGGTACGGATGAATTCAACTCTAAAATCGCCAGCGTTGATGTGTGTTCCATATTTAACTACCTTGCGTTTTACCTTGGAAAGCAGCTTGTGCTCCTCAAGCTTGTGCTCGATAAGACCGTTAGTAAGCTTTGTTGAATAAATTGGACAACAATTAAGCTCCTTAAAAACATAAGGGATTGCACCGATGTGGTCCTCATGACCGTGGGTGATAAAGAATCCCTTAAGCTTGTCTTGATTCTCCTTGAGATATGTTATATCTGGAATAACCAGATCCACGCCCAACATATCATCCTCAGGAAATGAAAGTCCGCAATCCACCACAATAATACTGTCTCCATACTGGAAAGCAGTAATATTCATGCCGATTTGCTCAAGACCTCCAAGTGGAATAATCTTTAGCCTTTCAGCTGTCTGTTCAGTTTTAGTCTTCAAAAAAATAAACCTCCTATATATTTAAATCTTAATAATCAATGTCAGCATCGTCGCCAACTAATTCTTCAAAAAGTTTTGCCACAGCATCGAATTCGACATCGTTTTCTACGAACTCGTAGACAACACTGTCGCCTTCCTCTGTAACTTCTTTTAAGATAGTTGCTTCACTATCTTCGTTTTCATCTTCGCTATCGCATACTAATAAATATTTGATTCCTGAAAGCTGAGTCTCTTCGAGGACGAAGAATTCCAAATCCTCTCCGTCAGCGCCAGATAATACTATCTTTTCCATATTACTCCTAATCTGCCGGTTATGGCTACCAGTCCTTTAATAATTCACTTTAGAAAACTTATAGCTTGATAGCTACCAGCTCATTTGTTAACACTATTATCTAAATAATCTTGTAAAATAATAGCGGCTGCAATTTGGTCGATTACCTTTTTGCGATCCTTTTTGGCTACGCCAGATTCCTCAAGGATCTCATCCGCATATACGGTAGTAAGGCGCTCGTCCACTAGCGTGATTGGAATATCTACACGCTTTTCAAGAAGCTCTTTAAATTTTAATGTCTCCTCACAACGAAAGCCCTCGCTATCATCCATGTTACGAGGATAGCCAAGGACAATTTGTTCAACGCTGTATTCTTCGCAAATTTCTTTGATTCTAACGAGAGTGTGCCGAAGTGCACTAGCTCTGTCACGAGTAATGGTTTCAAGCTCTTGTGCAGTCAAAAGCAAAGGGTCACTAATAGCGACCCCGACAGTTTTTGTTCCATAATCTAGACCAAGAATTCTATTTGCCATTACTTGCTCCAGCTCTCACTAGAAATATATTCCTTTAAAAGCTCTTCAACGAGCTCATCACGTTCAACCTTCATAATAAGGCTTCTAGCATTATTATGACTGGTAATATATGTAGGATCACCAGACATAATGTATCCCACAATCTGGTTCACAGGATTGTAACCCTTTTCTGATAAGGCACTATAAACCTGTTCGATAACTTCTTTGACTCCAACAGGGTTGTCCTTTTGAACCTTGAAATATTGTGTGTTACTTAAATCTGCCATAATTACCTCGTCTCTTATCACACCAAGCATTCATTAGTAGTTACATTGTAATATAGAAAGCCTTAAATTTCAACAACCAAGTACTGTCCGTCCTCTGTTAACGCCTTGCCTGAGGCCTTGATTATACAGTTGGTGTAATCCTGATCACCCTGAGCTTTGATTGCACACTTGATATACTCTCTTGAAAAACCGACAAAATAATCCTGACCATCGATGCTAGTTTTCTCTTCAAAGAGAATATCCAATTGCTGTCCAACATGCTTTAATCTGTACTCCTTGGTGCACTGATTCCCAACTGTTATTAAGCTTGCACTACGCTGCTTTTTAATAGCGTTAGTAATCTGCCCTGGCATTGTTGCTGCCTTGGTTCCCTCACGTTTAGAGTAAGCAAATACATGTAACTCGTAGAATGCAATCTGTCTAACGTAATCCTCTGTGATTGCATACTCCTCTTCTGTTTCACCTGGGAATCCTACGATAATATCAGTAGTGATTGCAGGGTCGTCGAAATATCTCCTAAGAATTTCTACCCCCTTAGTATACTGTTCAATTGTGTATTTTCTGTTCATTCGAACTAAGACTGTATCGCAGCCAGACTGAAGAGACAAATGAAAGTGCGGGCAGATTTTGGTAAGAGCAGAAACTCTCTTTGCAAAATCCTCTGTCACAATCTGAGGCTCTAAGGATCCAAGCCTGATTCTTTCAATACCATCTATCTTTTCAACCGCTTCAAGAAGCTCTATCAAAGTGTAATCCTTGCCACTGCCATATGAGCTAAGATGTATGCCGTTGATGACAACTTCCTTGTAGCCGTTTTTAGCAAGTCCTGTAACCTCTTCTACAACATCCTCTATATCGCGACTTCTGATGCGACCGCGAGCAAATGGAATGATGCAATAGCTACAAAACTGATTGCAGCCATCCTGTACCTTCACAAAAGCTCTGGTGTGCTCGGAATCCTTTTCGATATGCATGTTTTCGTAATCAACTGTTCCGTTATTGATATCTATATAATCAACAATTGGTTCGCCTCCAAGTGATTCAAAGTACTCATGAATCTTTGCGACCAAATCGTTTTTCTTGTTGTTTCCAAGTATGATGTCCGCCCCAAGCTCTTCTGGAATATCCTTGCCAAAGTTTTGAACGTAGCAGCCTGCAGCAACAACACAAGCGTCAGGATTAATCTTCTTGCACTTGTGAATCATCTGACGAGATTTTCTGTCAGCAATGTTGGTAACAGAGCATGTATTTATAACGTATACATCAGCTACTTCGTCAAAGCTAACGATAGTAAAACCATCCTTTTTCAAAAGCTCTTCCATAGCTTCGGTCTCATATGCATTTACCTTACAACCAAGGTTGTGTAAAGCAGCTTTTTTCATTGTATTTAAAACCTTTCTGATTACAGTAATAATTCAATAGTTTTGTTGACTTTTAGGTACCTTTGCTTTAGTATTACCTATAGATATATTACAAATTCTTTTGAGGAGGCAGCAGCATGAAAACAGTTCAAATTTCACTTAACTCAATCGACAAAGTAAAGTCATTCGTCAACACAATCAGCCAGTTCGACTATGATTTTGATCTTGTTAGTGGACGTTATGTTATCGATGCTAAATCAATCATGGGTATTTTCTCTCTTGATTTATCTAAGCCAATCGATCTCACAGTTCACGCTGAGGGAGATGCAGAGGACGTTATGTCAACATTAAAGGATTACATCGTTTAATCCACATAAAGCTGTAAATATTAGGAGCTTTGCCTGATTGCAAAGCTCCTTTTTTCTTTATAAAAAATCACTCTGTAATTCCTATGAATTTTATCTTACTTTGACAATTTCCACTGTTTCGATGGCCTGCTTCATAAGCTCATCTATCTTTTCATCAAGGTTGTGCTCATGCTTCTCAATAACCTCAAGCTTTGGCTTTGTGACAGGATGCTTAGCCACAAAGATTGTACAGCAATCCTCGTATGGCAAAATCGATGTCTCGTATGTATCAATCTTTTCAGAGATATCGATAATATCCTGCTTGTCAAATGCGATAAGTGGTCTGTATACAGGAAGCGAACAAACTGCATTTGTGCAATTAAGGGATTGCATAGTCTGGCTTGCCACCTGTCCGATTGACTCGCCGGTAATAAGTCCAAGGCAATCATTTTCCTTTGCAAAGTGCTCTGCTATTCTCATCATATATCTACGCATGATGATAGTAAGCTCATCGTGAGCACACTGCTCGTATATATAAAGCTGAATATCAGTAAAGTTTACAATGTGTAAATCGATTGGGCCTGAATACTTTGCCACAAGCTTTGCCAAATCTACAACCTTGTTTTTGGCTTGTTCGGAAGTATAAGGTGGTGCGTGGAAATATGTTGCCGAAAGTGTAACACCACGCTTTGCAACCATATAGCCTGCAACAGGAGAATCGATACCACCAGACAAAAGAAGCATAGCCTTGCCTGCTGTACCAACTGGCATTCCGTGAGGACCTGGAATCTCAGTTGAGTAAATAGCGATGTTCTCCCTCACCTCTACATAGATGATTCTATCTGGATTATGAACATCAACATGCATCTCTGGAAATGCGTCGATCAGTCTTGCACCGATTTCCGCAGCAACCTCCATAGATGTCATTGGATATCGCTTGTTGGCGCGACGGCCCATAACCTTGAACGAGAAGTTTTTATCAGGGAATTCTTCATCAACATATTTGATAGCTGCTTCTGCCATCTTGTCGAAGCCTTCATCTGGAACAACTACAGTTGGACAGATTGCACTGATGCCAAAAACTCGCTGCAAAGCCTCGACAGCCTCGTCATAATCGTACTCACCTTCTACTTCTATAAAGATACGGCCGCTTTGCTTTTTAACAATAAACTTGCCTTCTACTTTATCTAACGCTCTCTTAATCTGACGAACAAGAGCATCCTCAAAAACATATCTGTTTTTGCCCTTAACTCCAATCTCAGAATACTTAATCAAAAATGCCTGATAATTCATTACAAACTCCTCTAAATAGTAATATGCTAAGACTCTTTACTTAGTCATCATGGGAACAAGTGCCTCAAGAGCCCTGATTGCCTTTTCAACCTCATCCATTGTATTGTCTGGACTAAAGCTAAAGCGAATTGTGCGCTCCAGCAAATCCTTTTCAAGACCGATTGATTTGAGAGTCTCGCTGATAGCTGGCTTGTTTGATGAGCAAGCTGACCCAGCAGATACAAACACATCGTATCCATCCTGAAGTGCATTTAGAATAACTTGGGCTCTAGTTCTATTGCCCTTTATTGAAACACTCACCACGTGAGGTGCGCTAGCTTCATCGGTGTGACCATTGACGCTAACACCGTCTATGACACTAACACCTTCGATTAATCGCCGTCTCATAGCATACATGTGCTCTCGGTTGCTGTCAAGATTGTCGTAGGCTTCCTTTGCTGCCACACCAAGACCTGCGATGGCCGGTACATTTTCTGTGCCCGAACGCATACCCCTCTCGTGGCCTCCGCCGAGAATTTGAGGAACCATGATGTTGAAGATACTCTCATTTATATAGATAAAGCCTGATCCCTTTGGACCATGAATCTTGTGACCACTGACAGTCAACAAATCAACGTTCATCTTTTTAGGTAATATTTTCATCTTGCCGAAGGCTTGGATTGCATCCACATGAAAAAGAATGTCTTTATTGAAATCTTTGATGATTTTACCTGCCTCAGCGATAGGCTGAACTGAACCAATCTCGTTGTTTACCATCATAATTGACACAAATATAGTATCCTCTTTGAGAGCAGCCTTTAGTTCATCTAATGAAATGACGCCATATTCATCTGTGCCAAGATAAGTAACCTCAAAGCCTTCTCGCTCAAGTGACTTTATAGGATTTGCCACACTGGCATGCTCAATCCTTGTAGTAATTATATGATTGCCTCGACGCTTTTTGGCTGCAACACCACCCTTGATTGCCAGATTGTTTCCCTCGGTGCCGCCTGATGTAAAATATATTTCTTTGGCCTGAACCTTTAAGATTGATGAGATGATATCTCTAGAATCCTTAAGATAATCCTTAGCTTTAAATCCCATACTATGCAAAGATGATGGGTTGCCAAAATTGTCCTGCAAACACTCCTGCATTATCTTCATAACCCCATCAGAGCATCTGGTGGTGGCTGAATTGTCAAAATAAATCATTACATTTCCTCACATCTAAGCATCAACGCACTGAGTGTGCAAATTGCTGCTGTATCAGTTCTAAGTATTCTCTTTCCAAGAGAAATCAGCTTAACACTGTCTTTAACAAGTACTATTTCAGAAGAATCAAAGCCTCCCTCTGGGCCGATGAATACACCGATGCTTTGTCCCTTTTCTAGACCATTAAGCGCATCAAAGGTATCCTGCATTCCATTCTTACTTTCATAAGGGAGCAAGATAACATCAAGATTCTTGGCATATTCAAACGCCTCATTAAATGACATAAAGCTATTTATCTGCGGAATGATAGACCGCTTTGACTGCTTTGCCGCAGCCCCGGCAATAGCTTGATATCTTTCTCTTTTTGACTTTTTCTTTTTGTCATCAAGCTTAACTATGCAGTTCTTCATCTGAACAGGAATGATTTCGAAGACACCTAACTCAACACATTTTTCGATGATGGTTTCCATTCTGTCACCCTTTGGAAGCGCCTGAAACAGATAGATTTTGTTTGGCAACTCCGTGGATGGAACTTCTTCCAAAATAGATACCACAAGCTCTTTGTCCAAAGCTTCTTTGACAGCGCAGATATAGTTTGTGCCATCAGCCAATGACACTCTAATCTTTTCGCCAGTCTTGAGCCGCACCACACGAATTAGATGATGTGCATCCTGTCCTGTAATTGTTATTTCACCATTGACTGGTGTTTCGTTAATAAATACTTGCTGCATAGGCTTATTTCTGAGCGGTAATGTTTACCCACTCTCCCTGATGATTAATCTCTACTATTGTAAGTCCCACTGCCTCAAGGGCAGCCTTTACTTCATCCTCTTTAAAATCGATGATTCCGGAAGTGATAAAGTATCCACCTTGCTTTAATGTTGGAGGAACAGCTGGTGCCATTCCTATAATTATATCTGCCAAAATATTGGCAACAACAACGTCGTACTTTTCGTAGCCAACCTTGTCCTGCAACTCTTTGTCGTCAGTAAGGTTGCCCACATAAAAATCACCCTGACTCTTTGGTATGTGGTTGACTTCAAAGTTGTCATAGGTAGATGCGATACAGTCTTCATCAATATCTGTGCCTACCAAATGGCAATCTCCATTTAAAAGCTTGCTTGCTATGATAGAAAGAATACCGCTACCACATCCTATATCAAGGATTTCATCTCCAGGCTTGAGGTATTTTTTGAGCTGACGAATACAAAGCTGCGTGGTCTCGTGTTTACCCGTTCCAAAAGAAACGCCTGGATCTATCTCTACAAATATCTTGCCCTTATCGGAAGGCTCTATATCCTCCCAAGTAGGCTTGATAAGAATATCATCAATATAAAAGGATTTAAAGAACTGCTTCCAATTGTTAATCCAATCTTCTTGTTTGGTGACGGAGGTGTCGATTGTTGCCTCACCTATGTCCATAGTCTCTTTTAACTCAGAAAGAGAAGTCTTTACCTGCTGTAAAAGCGATTCGTGATCCTCGTCATCAGACAAATAGAATGACACCTTGGATAAACCGTTGTCCTCTGGTAAATCTGGTTGGAGCTCCTTGAACTCTCCGCCTTGGTTATCTCCTGGGACAGGCACATTGTTCTCTATTTCTACTGAGACAATGCCAAGCTCCATTAAGGCAGCGCTGATAAAATCCTCCGCCTCGGTAGTTGTGTTAATTGAGTACTTAATCCAGTTCATTTTAAATCCTCGTGACATGAAAACACATATCAGGGAAAACCCTGATATGTGAAATTAACAAGTTATTCAGCTTGTGCCTTGGCGGCTGCAGCCTTTGCTGTAATCTCTTCTTTGAGGTCTAAGCATTTGTCTTTAAGCTTTCTAGAAGTGCTTGGAGACTGAATCAAACGAGCGATAAGCTTCATCGCAGCGTCGTATTTTTTGTAATGCATAGACATGTTGGCGAGCATATACTCAACAGCCTCTGATGCCATTCCGCAATATGGAGGTGTTTCGGTACCAATTGCCTTCATAAAGCCCTCGTATGCCTGCTTGTAGAAGCCCTCGTATTCTTTGGTGACATAATCTACAACCTTTGGATCTGGATCCTTGGCATTTTGTAGCTCCTTGAGCTGAGAGCGGCGAAGCCATGCTATCTTGAGACATACATATGCCTTTTCTGACATCTTGGCACGCTTTTTCATGGTACAAATAAGTGCAAGCTTGAACTTTTCTACAGAATAATCGTAGGAATAGATATCTGGCAAAGTCTCGCCCTGCTGAGGCTTGAAGCTTGGGCAGAAATCTGCGCGAATAAGCTTTACGCGGGCTGTATCGATTTTGGAAAATGTTGTATCCAGCGCCGAATAGCCACAGTGTGGACATGACAAAAAGTCGTATTTGCACTTGTCAACATACTCGTAATTAGGTCTGAGGTCGAAATCAGGTTCTAGTCTTTTGAGCTTGGTAGCAAGAACTGCCTTGATAGGGAAATCCTTGTCGCAAACAGGACATCTAACCTTTTTATCGAGGATAAAATCCTTTTCCTCTTTGACAACTGGTGCAGCTGTCTGACCTGCAGATGCATCACCCTTTTTGGCTGTTTCATCTGCCAATATATCTAGTTCCCCATCCATTGAGAAACCAAACTTTTCCATTCCTGAAAGTAGATTCATAACTCGTCCTTTTAATTAATTATTAGTTGTAGGTAACTTGAATGAGCTCTTAAGAGAGACAATTCGGTTGAATACAAGTGAATCAGGCTTTGAATCCTTGGCATCAACGCAAAAGAATCCCTGACGAACAAATTGGAAACTGTCATAAGCCTTGGCATCCTTTAAAGATGGCTCTACAAGGCAATTCTTAAGAACTTTAAGTGAGTTTGGATTGAGATTCAAACTACCATCTTCATTATACACTCCTTTTTCTTCGTCTACAATGTTTTCATATAGACGAACTTCTACCTGAAGTGCTGTCTTGGCAGCTACCCAATGTATTGTTCCTTTAACCTTGCGACCATCTGGGCTATCGCCACCCTTGGTTGCTGGGTCGTATGTACAGTGAATGCAAGTAACCTTGCCGTCTTCGTCTGTTTCATATGATGTACATGTAACAAAGTAGGCGTTCATAAGGCGAACCTCGTTACCTGGATAAAGTCTAAAGTACTTCTTTGGAGGCTCAATCATGAAATCCTCTCTATCGATGTAAAGCTCTTTACCAAATGGCACCTGACGACTGCCAAGTGATTCGTTCTCAAGGTTGTTTGGAACATCGAGCCACTCAAGCTCATCACTTTCATAGTTGTCGATAACAAGCTTTACTGGATCAAGAACACCCATCACGCGGCTTCTTGTAGTCTTTAAGTCTTCACGGATGCAATACTCAAGCATCGCATAGTCTGATGAAGAATTAGCCTTTGAAATACCGGAAAGCTCAACAAACTTCTGGATTGAAGCTGGTGTGAATCCACGGCGTCGAAGTGCTGCAATTGAAACAAGACGTGGATCGTCCCAACCATCTACTATGCCATCCTCTACAAGCTTTTTGATGTAGCGCTTGCCAGTAACAACGTTTGTAAGGTACATCTTTGCAAACTCAATCTGACGAGGTGGCTGAGGAAAGCCTGCTGACTTAACCACCCAGTCGTATAGTGGTCTGTGGTCCTCGAACTCCAATGTACAGATAGAGTGTGTAACTCCCTCGAAAGCATCCTCAAGTGGATGGGCGAAATCGTACATAGGATAGATGCACCACTTATCACCTGTGTTGTGATGTGTCATGTGAGCAACTCTGTAAAGAATTGGATCTCTCATGTTGATATTTGGGCTAGCCATATCGATTTTGGCCCTAAGTGTGTGTGAACCGTCCTCGAACTTGCCCGCCTTCATATCTTCAAAAAGCTGAAGGTTTTCTTCCACTGAACGATTTCTACTAGGGTCTTCTTTACCTGGGTGTTCGAAATCACCTCTGTACTCACGCATCTTGTCTGCTGGCAAATCTGAAACATAAGCCAAGCCCTTTTTTATCAAATCAACAGCCACTTCGTACATCTTGTCGAAATAATTAGAAGCAAAATATAAGTGATCGCCCCAGTCTGCTCCTAGCCACTGGATATCAGCCTTGATTGAATCTACGAACTCAATCTTTTCCTTGGTAGGATTGGTGTCATCAAATCGCATATGGAACTCGCCATTGTACTTTTTAGCAAGACCATAGTTAAGGATGATGGACTTGGCATGACCAATATGTAAATAGCCATTAGGCTCTGGTGGGAAGCGCGTACATACGTGATCGTAAACGCCCTCCTTTAAGTCCTTATCGATTTCTGCCTCGATAAAATTTTTGCTAACTACTTCTTCACTCATTGAATAATTGTCCCTTCATATTATTATTAGGATATGCTGCATTGCAGCTATTTTTTAATATGCTTGTGAGTAAACAAATGATCACTACAATATTCGTAATTGCCGTCGCACTTGCTGCAGAACCTGAATTCTAGCTCTGGATTGGTAAGCTCGGTCCGACCGCACACTGCACATTTGTGTCTTGCAATCGGTGTACCGTCGCGGTACTGAGTGCGAGGCGGTGTGACGTTGCGCTTGAACTCTGCTCGTCTGTGTATATCCTTTGGATTGAACCTAGCTGTCTTTCTAGTAAGAACAAAGAATATAAGTACGTTGAGCAACGATGCTATGATTGGAATAGCTATGAAGAGCTGTCCGCCAATGATAGCCTGGATTATGTTGAAACCTATGATTGCAACGTAAACTATCGACATCCATTTCATCTTGATAGGTATGATGAAATATAGCAAAACCTGCATATTTGGAAAGCAGATGGAAAATGCCAAGAATATCGAAAGGTTTACATACATTGTGCTGATGGTGCTTCCGATTATACCTACAGGCAAATCTCCGCCATAAATAGCGTAGGTAATAAAGGCGCCGATTATGGTAAAGAACATGCCGCCAAACATAAATATGTTGAACTTGAAGGAGCCCCAGCTATACTCTAATGACCTACCAAGCTGATAATAAAGCATGAACATGATTAGAGCGAAAATAATATTGTCGTTTGGTGGAATAATAATCCAAGTAAACAATCTCCAAATCTGGAACTTATGGATGATGAAATATGGCTCTAAAGTTAAGTAACTAAGATAATTAAAGCCAGTAAATCTTGTTCCAAAATAAAACAGATAACCAAGGGCATAGCCTGCCAACAAATATATTATTAAGTTTTTAATAGCGTATTTTCCGAATTTCTTTTCAAGCTTATCTATCAAAATAATACCTCCAGTAACTACACGTAGACATAATAATAGACTTTAAAGATTATAACCCTTTAAAGCCTATCACCGCAACCAAAAATATCTATTTTAGATAAGTTTCAACATTATTTCTATCAATTTTCACATATGGTACATAGTAATACTTATCTTGGTCTAGCTTGATGTCCTTTGGCACCTGTCCAGATACAGCAATTCCTATCGCCATTTTTGCGATTATTTTGCCCTTCGCATCCGCGTCATTTAAAGCAGTGCCGATTATATTGCCATTGCTAATCTCTTCCATGGCCTCCTGCTGACCATTGACTCCTACAACCATAGGCATTGTCTGAACACCAAACTGCTTAAGTGCATCAACAGCGCCAAGCGCCATATTGTCATCGTTTGCAATAACAAGCTCTATCTGCCGTGGATAACCCTGAAGCAGCGCTGTCAGCTTGGTATGAGCCTGTTGCCTATCCCAATTTGCAATCTCATCTCCCAGGCGCTCTAGCTCTACCCCGCCATTTACAATAGTCTCTACGCTAACGCGGCTTCTGACAATGGAATCCTGGTGCCCCGCCTCGCCCTCAAGCATAACGTATTGAATAACACCATCTTGATTTAAATCTACATCAGCAAATCTGGTCTTGAGCTCAGACAACACTATCTCGCCTTGAATCTGTCCGCTTTCCTCTGGCTTGGCTCCAACATAGTATAGCTTGTTAAATCGATTCAAATCATCCTCAACAACCTCACGATTGAAAAAGATGATTGGAATATCTGCAGACTTTGCCTTTTCGATTATAACTGTGGCATCGGTTCTATCGACAATATTTACGCAGATAACATCATAATTCTTTTCGATGAAATCCTCCACCTGGTCATTTTGAACAAGCTGATTCTTACCAGAATAAACCACTGTAGTCGTAATATCGATATCCTTTTTCTGTCCATACTCAGTAAGATAGTCTTCAATGTTGTGACGTATATCCTCGGTGAATGGATCGAACTCGCTGTACATGGTGACGCCAACCTTGATTGATAGCCTGTCTCTTTCTTGTAAAGCCTCTTTCTTGCAGCCAACAAATGAAGTGGTAATTGCAAGAGTTAACAAGAGGCCGCAAAACCTTTTTAACATATCTACTCCTAAAAATGATGATGCTACATTTATATTACTTTATCCAGATTGAATTACTTAACAAATGGAAATAGCACCTTTTCCATCTGCTCTGAATACATAGACTCCTTGTCTACTATATAGTATAGCGGCACACCTTTGGCAATTCTCGTCAATGATTTACCATCCAAAAAATGCTCAACTGTAATATACCCCAAGGAATAATCATCCTCATATGCCAAGGCATCTACCAAGGATGAATCTAAATAGTAAACTGATTCCTGTCTGTTATCTATCGCATATACGGATATCGCATCTAAAAGATAGTCCTTTTTGGATGCAATCATATCGATTGTTGCAGAATCCAATGCAACAACTCCATCGTACCTTAACGCATAGCGCAGCTGATAAACATTGTTAACCAACTCAGCAGAATCTTTGCTTAATGCAAGCTCGTATTCTATATCTGATTTATCTAAAGCATCCTTCAAACCATCAATTGCAAGATTCGCATTTGCGGATTCGGAACCACCTAGCAAGAGCAAATTATATGACTCTTTTGCATCGATGATGTGCTGTGCCAAATCCCGGCCCAAGCTGTATTCGTCTACCATCAAGTTGTTGTGGTCACTTTTGACGTTGCCAGTTTTGACAAAGATTACACTACTGGCAAAGCTCTTTGCTTTAACAAGCTCCCGAACCTTGCCGTAATATCCGCTTGCCACCGCTACATAGTCAGCCCCTTCACTAAACTGACGGCTTATAACATCTAGTTCTCCCTCAGGACCTGCATCCCTAGGGCTATTAACAAAAGTAACAATGCAATCGTTATCTGAGGCTGCCGCCTCTGCTCCGTATTGCATATTGTCCCAACGATCTAGGTTGTCGTCGCTTACAACAAAGGAAATCTTAATGGTCTCACGAGTGAGCTTACTGTAGTTGGTGTAGATATAGTACTCCACAATAATGAGTCCTAAGAGAGCCAGAAAGAAACCGATTAAAAGCTTATTTTTTCTCATCTTCCGCTCCTTTCATGTACTCATCATAAGTGAGCTTTGGAAGTCGGATTGTTGCTGTGGTACCTTCATCTAGCTCACTAGTTATTGTTAGACCATAATCCTCCTTAAAATACAAATTGATACGTTGATTAATGTTCCAAAGTCCTATTCCAGAGCCCTTGCCCGTAGAAGTTGTTTTTTCTACTAGGAGATTCTCTAGTACCTTTGGTGGAATTCCCATTCCATTGTCTCGCACCTCGATGTAGATGTCTCCGTCCTTTTCGTAAGCCTCCACATCGATTATACCTTCGTCATCCAAATCTCCTACTGCGTGATAAATAGCATTTTCAATCAGCGGTTGGATGATAAGCTTGATCGTGATGCAATTTTCAATTGCAGGATCAACCTTGATGTTTGCTTCAAATTTGTTTTTGTAGCGAACCTTTTGGATTGCAAGATAGTTCTTGGCATGGGTGATTTCGTCCTTGATAGTGATTATGTTGCTTCCCTTGCTGAGACTGATTCTAAATAAAGAAGCAAGACTTGTTATCATGGATATTGCTTCTGGGTACTTTTCAGCCTCTATCATCCACACAACAGAATCCAAGGTGTTATACAAGAAGTGCGGATTAATCTGAGCCTGCAACGCGTTGAGTTCGGACTTTCGCTTTTCCTTTTGCTCTGCCACCTGCTCGTCCATAAGATTGCGCATCTGCACAACCAAGGATTTGATGGTGCGCCCCAAGTGCCTGATTTCGTGTGAACCACCGATGTATATTTTTTCCGCATCAAAAATACCGCCTTCGATATCTGTAAGGGAACGCTCAAGCTGACGAATTGGGTCGGTAACAATCCTTGAAATAAACAGATTACCAAACAGAATCAAAAAGATAGTAACGGTAATGATAATCAGCATGAACACTCTAAGCTGATTGTACTCAACGGCCAAATCCGACATCGGAACCACAGATACAATCTTCCATCCTGTATAGCCTATTGTTTTAACAACAACAGCACGGTTCTCTCCATCGAAGTTTTCCATGTAGTTTCCATCATCGTAGCTTGCTGCCTCGATGTTGTTTTCTTTGGCAAGACCGTTGTAGATTGCCTTCTGCTTTGGATGGAATATGATATTTCCGTTGGAATCAATTAGGTACACGTAGCCCATGCCCTGCTCGTTAACCTTGGAAAACATCTGCTCAATAGAAGAATAGTTCATGTCTACAAGAAGGATACCTCTCCTAGTGTGACCCATGTAATTAAGCTCCACACTACGGCTCAAAGACACTACCCAGTAATAACGGTAGCTACTGCTCTCAAAAATATTTTGCACGTGTGGTGCTGAAAAATGAAAGTTTTCGATGCGCTCTTCTGTATTTAAAAACCACTCCTGCTCTGTTAAATCCACGCCACCCTTGCGGGTTGCAATTGGTGCAGCAGATATGAGTGCACCGTCTTGAGAAATACAGGCAACACTAATCAAGTTATCCTTGTTTGCCTCGTACAAAAGATCCATTTCTTTTGTCATATTCTCGATAGGGTCACTGGTCAAATCCATGTTCTTGATGACCTTGTAGTACATACTATTAGAAACTCCCATCATATTTCTAAGATAGGAATTAAGATTCCAACTAATCTGGTCGATTACCTGCTCGTTGTAATCGATAGATGATTGCCGAGCGGTATTGATGTAGTTAGTATAAAAGGCAAAAGCCATAAATGTCATACTAAGAATAGCTACAACTGTAAACGACAGCGAAATTACCAGCTGGATGCTTCTACGCTTAGATGCCCTTTTTACTTTGCGTAATTGATTTAGAAGATTAAACTTTATCATCAATTTTCCTTCTTTTGTCTATACTTTGATGGAGAAATACCATAAGCTTTTTTGAATACATAGCTGAAATAGTTTGGCTCATCGTAGCCAATCATGCCAGCGATTATGTAGGCCTTTTCATCTGTGTTATCAAGGAGCCATACAGCCTTTTCCATTCTAAGGTTGGTAAGATAGGTGACAAAGCTAAGCCCTGTTGTCTTCTTGAAGAGAGAAGAAAAATAATTAGGGCTAACGTTTAACAACTCGCAAAGTCTATCTACCGATAAATCAGATTCAGCGTAATGCTCTCTGATAAATTCCTTTGCTTTGTCTATGAGCATACTGGTGCTGTCGTGCCTTGTTTTATTGATAGTCTCCTTAACAAAGAAGCATCTTTGGGAGAACCAAAATTCTATTTCATCGATGGATTGTACATTATCCAAGAAATCAAATATATCCTTGTCCATTCCACCGATTTCGTCCTCGTTTATCGAAAAGGATTTGGCAAGCTTGATAATCTCAAAATATGCCTCTAGGATTGAAAGCTTCATTTGATATAAAGACATGCCATTTCTGGAAAGGTTGATGAAAAACTCGTGGATAGCAAGAGATAATTCATCTGCCTCGCCAATTTTGATTTGCTTTAAAATATGGTTGACATTGTCGTTTTCAAAAAGGTTAAGAGCCTTGCCCTTTGGCTCCAAATCCTTGATAGAAAACGCCTGGTTTTCATCCAAAATAAGTCTGTAGGCACAGGCTTCCTTTGCTGACTTGAAGGAGCTGAACAAATCCTTGAGTCCACTGACCGTTGTACCAACACCAGCGGTAGTTGGCACTTCTAAAAGCTTTGCAGAAAGCTTACAGATACGATCCAGATCTAAAACAAAATCCTCGTACTCTTCCTCTCTCTCAAAACAACCAAGAACAATCACGTTGCCCAAATAGTTGATTACATAATAATTGGAATGATTACTAAGACGTTCCTTGGTAAGCTGATTGAGCGAAACCGAAAGCAAACGTCTCTTGTCGTTATTAAGATTAGCGTTGTTTTCAAAGGAAAGCTTGATTATGCCGACGGCATAGAATTCGCCCCTAATACCCTCTCCGTAATCAGAAATAATCTCATCTATTCTGTCTGGCTCGATGTGACCTTCTATTAGACCAATCAAGAATTGCTCTCGAAAAAGAGGATAGCTCTCTTGATAGTAACGCTCCAATGTTTCCATGTTACGGCGCTTATCAAGCTCATCGTCAAGCATATCCTTGAGTCTAGAGAACACCTTGTAAAGCTCATCGGCATCGATTGGTTTGAGTATGTATTCTTCTGCAGATAATTCGATAGCCTCTTTGGCGTATTCGAATTCATCGTAACCCGAGAAAATGACTACCTTGGTAGCTGGAAGTTCTTCCTTAAGTAGCTTTGCAAATTCCAAGCCGTTTAAGAAAGGCATGTTGATATCAGTCAAAACAACGTCTGGCTGGTATTCAAGAGCTTTCTCTAATGCATCCCTGCCGTTTTCGGCAGTGGCAACAACAATGAAGCCAAGCTCCTGCCAATTTATCTTTTTTTCGATGGCGATACGTACTTCTTCTTCGTCATCTACGAGCATAACATTATACATATAAAAACTTCCTCGTAATACATTGAATAGAATCATTATATCAAAAAGGTTTACAAAAATGGAGTCTCACTTATAAAAGTGAAACCCCATTATAACTAGTGGAAAGCCATTAATATATTCTATGCGTAAAAATTGCTTAATTGAGAGAACAGAAAGGTTTACTTATTTTTACGCTTAGAAAGCACATCTACTGTAACAGCTCCGAGAAGAACTGCACCTTTGACAATCTTCTGAACATCTGTTGTCCATCCGAAAAGTGACATACCATTGTTAAGGATACCCATTACAAAGGCACCAACAACAGCACCAAGGATAGAACCTGAACCACCGGCTACCGCTGCACCACCGATGTAGCAAGAAGCGATGGCATCCATTTCGAAACCATCACCAGCCTTTGGTGTAGATGATCCGTTTCTAGCTGAGAGGACGATACCTGCTATAGCAGATAAAACACCCATGTTTGTGTATACCCAAAAGAATACTTTATTTGTATTGATACCTGAAAGGTTAGCTGCTTTTCTATTACCACCCAAAGCGTATATCTGTCTACCAGCAACCGTCTTTGTAGTAATAAATGCATAGATGGCAATGAGAATAACCATGATAAGAAGTATGAATGGTAATCCATTGTATCTAGCAAGCTTATAGAAGAAGAACCAAATAATGAACAACATGATTGCATCCTTTAATATTGTCTGCCAAGCAGGAGCAAGTGCAAAGTTGTATTTCTTCTTTATTCTAATGCTTCTAAGCTCTGACATGATTAGAGCAACAGAAACGATAACAGCTACTGCGATTGATACTAAATCAAGTACGCCATCACCAAAGAATATTTTATAGGTTGGTAAGAAACGAGCACCAATAAAAGTGTAATTATCAGGAAGTGGTCCCTTTGTCTGAGACTTAAGTAAGGTATATGTTAAACCTCTGCCCATCAACATAGTAGCTAGCGTTACTACAAAAGGAGGAATATTCAAATATGCTATGAACACACCAGCAAACATACCTACAACAAGACCAATCGCTAGTGCCACAATAATAGCAACCCACATATTCTTGTTGTAATCCATCATTAAAATACCGGCAGCAGCTCCACAAAGAGCAACTATTGAACCAACACCAAGGTCGACGTTACCAGTCAATACGCAAAGCAACATACCAATTGCAAGGATTACTACGTAACCATTCTGCATTACAAGGTTGTTGATATTCATAGGTGTAAGGTTCTTGCCGTGTGTAAGAACGGCAAATATTAAATAAATAACAATAAGGGCAAGAAACATGCCATATTGTTTCATATCCAGATTAACTCTTTTTTTCTCCATTTCCATCATTCCTTTCTGTTATGCGCCATTACGCACTGCATAATCTTTTCTTGAGAAACCTCATCACTTGTAAGTTCTCCAGCGATTTCACCTTCGTTAATAACATAGATTCTGTCACAGGTACCTATAATCTCTGGCATTTCCGAAGAAATAACTATGACAGCCTTTCCAGCTTTCGCAAGCTCGTTAATAACGCAGTAAATCTCATATTTAGCTCCTACATCGATTCCTCGTGTCGGTTCATCCAAAATCAAAACATCCGGTTGCGTAAGCATCCACTTAGCAAGTACAACCTTTTGCTGATTACCGCCTGATAGAGAACCAACCTCTTGGTTGATGGAATTAGCTTTTAAATTTATTCTCTTTCTATATTCTTCAGCTGCAAGAATCTCATCATTGCCTTTAATCACGCCATGTTTAGAGAAGAACTTAGGACGTGCAGCAAGAGTCATATTCTCTTTGATGTCACCGATTAACACTAGACCGTTTGTCTTTCTATCCTCGGTAACATATGCAAGCTTGTTGTTAATGGCATCACTAACGTTGTTTAGCACAACCTCTTTGCCATTAATGGTTATAGTGCCAGAAATCTTTTGACCATAACTCTTACCAAATATACTCATGGCGAGCTCGGTACGACCAGCACCCATCAATCCTGCCAGACCAACAACTTCACCGGCCTTAACATTGATGTTAATATCTTTAAGCATCTGACGATCTGGGTCATCAGGATGAAATACATTCCAGTTTTTGACTTCAAATATTGTGTCGCCTATAGTGACACCCTCTCTCTCAGGATATCTGTTTGTGAGTTCACGACCAACCATGGCCTTAATAACTCTATCCTCAGAGAAATCATCTACTCCCTTCACGAGAGTCTCGATTGTCTTACCATCACGAATAACTGTAACGGCATCTGCCACGTAGCTTATCTCATTAAGCTTGTGGGAAATAATAATACAGGTTATACCCTGATTTTTAAGCTCTAGCATAATGTCTAGAAGCTTTTTAGATTCTTCATCGTTCAACGCAGCTGTTGGCTCATCTAATATTAAAAGCTCAACTTTTTTTGCCATGGCCTTAGCTATTTCTATAAGCTGCTGCTTTCCAACACCAAGTGAATTAACTGGTGCATTTATATTCTCATTATCAAGACCAACTTTTTCAAGCATCTCTTGAGCACGCTGTCTTGTCTTGGTCCAATCAATAACGCCTTTCATGGACAACTGCTCATTTCCCAAGAATACATTTTCAGCAATTGAAAGAAGGGGACTTAAAGCCAACTCCTGATGAATAATAACGATACCTTCTGCTTCTGAATCCCTAAGATTATGGAACTTGCAAAGTTGTCCTTTATATTCTACTTCACCATCATAAGTACCATATGGATAAACGCCAGAAAGGACATTCATCAGTGTAGATTTGCCAGCACCATTCTCACCGCATAGAGCATGGATTTCCCCTTTTTTCACTTGCAGATTAACATCATCAAGTGCTCGTACTCCGGAAAATTCTTTTATGATGTGTTTCATTTCCAAGATGTAATCTGACATTTTCTACTCCTTTTTTATCCCCTCATCCGTCTGCTTCGCAGACACCTTCCCCCCAAGGGGAAGGCAATAATAATTGAAAATCTGCATCTTAACTCCAACTTCCCTCAGGAAAAATTGGATTTGCATTTCTGCTTCTGGCTTCCCCAAAAGGGGAAGGCAATAATAATTGAAAATCTGCATCTTAACTCCAACTTCCCTCAGGAAAGATTGGATTTGCATTTCTGCTTCTGGCTTCCCCCTGGGGGGAAGCTGTTAAACGGGTCAAATGTTGATTTATCAACATTTGTGCCCTAGTAAGCTTTGC
>JAEEGL015344489.1_pt1 | contig 43079 bp, 33 predicted proteins | sample 9134231 | NCBI WGS metagenome assembly JAEEGL01 (sample SAMN16246548, study PRJNA631951) | gut metagenome | biome: gut microbiome; feature: rumen; material: fiber-attached | host: Bos | place: Iran: Karaj | collected 2018-10 | reverse complement strand
GGAGTAACGCCTGCGCAGCACGCCGCGTCCACAGAAATCGGCATTTCCGGGAAATTCGCCTTGATGAGCAGCGCGTTGGAAACAACGCAGATATCCGTGCAGAGCCCGATCAGTTCCACTGAAAAATTCGATCCGCCGGACACGTTTCCGATCAGGCACGGAAGATCGACGGAACCGAAGGTGTTCTTCTCAACGGCAGTGTATTCTTTTCCGGACAGCGCTTTTTTTACCTCGCCGTTCAGCTCCCATCCCGGGGTACCCTTGATGCAGTGCGGCACAGGCAGTTTTTTTCCTTCTGCAGTATCCAGATAGTTCTCAAAATGGGTATCGAGGGTGACAAAAATGCTTCCGTCGAACGCGCGGATCTTTTCCGCGACTGCGGGGATGATGGCAACAGCTTCCCTGCTTCCGAGAGCGCCGTCCACAAAGTCCTTCTGCATGTCAACAACAACCAGTATCTGTTTCATCTGTTTCTCCCTTCTAAGATTATGATTATCACCACTGACCGGATGGCCGGCCTTTGTTTCGGTTTGTGCTTTTCCTGAATTACTGTCTTTTTGCGGTATCCGGATCCGGCATGCCTGCCCGCCTGTCAGATTTCTCTCTCTTTTCTCCGGTAAAGCTTCGCCGGCCGGTGTCCCGTTCCCTGGGTATACTCATCCGTTTCGGTCACATAATCGCTGACCTTCCGGCGGAAGTTCGCGGGCAGGATCGAAATGTTCATGATCGTTTCCTGTACTTTCTGGAGCGCGGTCAGAGTAAACTTCTCGGGCAGAAAATCAAAGATCGTCTCATAGTCCCCGGCATTTTCGCGAAGCACGGTCAGCGCCGTCGCAATGATCCTCGCATGATCGAAAGCAAGGCCGCCGCTGTCTTTGATTTCGAACAGGGTCCTTTTGAAACTGGTCTTTATCTCGGAAAGCACCGCGTGAAGCTCGGTATCCCGGTAACGGAGGTCCAGATGATAGTAGCCGTCTTTGCCCCGGTCGTACCATACGTCGAACCATTGCGCATCGGAAGCATCGTCTCCTCCGGCCTGCTGGACGGATTCCTCGCTGATGATCGAAGCATAGGCGCAGGAGACGATCCATCCTCTCGGATCTCTCCCCGGATCGCTGAAAATACCGACCGGCAGCAGGGCGGCAGGCTTCACATTTGCCTCTTCCGTGATCTCACGGAACGCGCATTCCTCGATGGTCTCAGCCGGCTTCAGGAACCCTCCCGGAAGTGCCCAGCAGCCCCGGAAAGGATGCCCACCTCTGCGGACCAGAAGAATGGAGAGCCGGCTCTCCGCGTCGCGCTTGTAATTGCCGGTCTCTTCGGACCGGATCATGAATGCCGCGACGTCGGCCGTCATGGACGGACGCTCATAATCGCTGATCTTGTACTGTGACAGGAATTCTTTTTCTGTCTGCATGGCCTGACGTTCCTTTCCGCAGGGTATTGTTCTGTTCACAAGGCGCTTTATAGTCTTTCGGTTCTTTTCCCGGTCAGACCGCATCGGAGAGCCGTTTTGCAGTTCAGGATCTCTTTCAGCTGATGCAAGGCCGCAAAAGATTTCACCTCGGACCCGCATTCCAGGATTCTTTTCAGAAACAGCATCCGTGAATCTTTGGTCATTCAGGAAGCCCTGCTCTCTTATTTTCATTATGATAATATCATTATATGAATATGTTGTCAAGACTTCTGCCGAAGTTCGTCACAGGAAACAGGACGGAAAAAAGTCCGGAACTGAACAATACAGCGTTCCGGACAGAAAACCGTTTTTGTCTTTATGATGAGCGGACCGCATCCGGACACCGGCCAGAGCCGCTTCGCGGGAACCCGGAACTCATTGCTTCAGTTCCAGCATCAGTTTCAGATGAGTCGGGACCGTCAGTTCGATCCCGAGATCTTTCCGGATCTGCCATGCAAGAAAGGGCAGGGGGCAATGCTCCAGATAGGTGACCCGGTATCTGTCCGGGATTCTGCCGACGAACTCCTCCAGGGAAAGGGGGAAGTAGTTCTCATGCAGCTCCCGGTCCCAGTTTTCGACATACTTGTATTTCAGAAGAAAATGCGCGAGATTCTTCTTCCGTGTGACCGGACCCCAGACGCTTTCGAAATCCGAAAGCAGACCGGAGAGGGACTTCTGCTCCCGGAGGACGGCAGCATCCTTCGCGTCCGACAGGCCGTCGTCCTTCCCGGAAAACATCATGTCACGGACCGCGATGTACCGGAAGCCGCTTTGGAACACTCTGTCCCAGAAGAGCGCGATATCCGCATCGGTCCCGTAGGAATAGACCTCGTGGATAACGCTGGACAGATTCAGCATGGTCCGCTCCGGCGGCACGCCGATCTCGGACCAGTCGGATGTAAAGAACACGTCCGGCTGTCTGGAGCGGGCGAGCCGGATCATCTCCTCGCTGATGTCATAGCCGACGCACTGATAGTCTTCCGTGATGCTCCGGAGCGCCTGGATGAGACTTCCGTCCGCGCAGCCGTAGTCCACCACAAACGAGACCGGTTCGAACAGCTTGTCGATAAAAAACATCTTGTCAAACAGACAACGCTGCATTCTTGCAAGATAGATCGGCATATCTGAGATTTCCATTTTGCTCCTTCTTTCACGGATCACCGGTATCCGCATGCATCATACTGTCCGTCCGGTGTCATTCCGTCACCCCGGAAAACAAAGGGAGTTCCTCAAAATGTGACCGTTACTGCAGGAGCTTTCTCGCGTGTTTGTCTAAAAGAACACAGATCGGCAGAGCAGCCAGCAGAACGACGACATCCGCGGCAAACGCATAGAGATTCAGGCCTGCCCTGACGAGGAACGGCTGCGAACGGATCAGGCTGTCGATGAGCGATTTCACACCGAGGATCCCCGCCGCAACGGATACGATAACCGCAGCTGCCCAGATCCCGTACCGGAGCGGTTTGCTCCCGATCTTTTTCGTTGCGGCAAAGGTCAGTCCGAGACCGATCCCGATCACGACGTTGCCAAGCGCCCAGCCCGGCATGCCGCGCATTCCGTTCGTCAGCACACAGTACAGAACGACGCCCAATGCGCCGACGACCGTCCCGCTGAGCGTACCGAAGGAATAGCAGTAGACAGCCATGGCAATATAACCGAGGCACAGGTAGTAATTCTGGAATACGGGAACCTGCAGACAGAGCGACAGGACGACAAACAGTGCGATACCGATCGCGGTGACAGTCAGTTTTTTCAGTTTCACGTTCATGTTTTTTTCCTCGCAGATTACCAGATTTTGGGGTCCCATTTCGAATCCAGAAGCCGTAGCGCATCGATCGCTTCCGTCAGCGGCTTCCGGTTGGTGCCGGTGCCTGCATCAAGGATCTGGGTCCTATGATTCTCGGGCTCTTTCTGCGCAATCAGCAGCAGATACAGCGCGATGCAGTGCGGAACAGCTTCCGCAAAGTCGACACAGTACACCATGTCTTTCACAACGGCGAATTCTCCCATTTTGAATATCAGCCCGCAGATCATCATGTTCCCGAGGCCGGGAGGCGGATTCTGTACGAGTTCCCGGTACTGTTCCGCGGACCAGTTCGTAGCCGCCGAAAGGAGCTGACTGTTTTGCAGAAGCTCATTCTTTGCCGCGTTGACACAAGCAAAATAAGCTCCTGCATTCGGTGTGCCGGGAAGATAAAAAGCAGTATTCGGCGCAAAATACGAGGAGAAGATCCCGATCAGCTCACCCTGTGATATGGGCCCGTCGGGTTCCTTTTCCTTCACCAGCGTGTCATAGTGTTCCTGCTGCTGGGAGAGTACCTCACTGGCTGCCGCCTGCGCGGATGTGGCCTCTGTCTTTCCGGATTCCGCCTTTTTTGCCGGCGTATCGCCGTTCGGCGACACAGCTGCCTTGGATGCCGAAACTGCCGGAGGTTGACTGCCCGCGCTTTCTCCGCGCGACAGTCTGCCGGAGATCAGGATTCCGAACAGGATCAGTCCGAGAACAAACAAGACGATCTCTGTCAAAAGCAGTCCGGAATTGGCTGCTCCTCCCCGAATCGTACCGAAAAGAGAGAAAGCAGTCACGCCTGCTCCGATCCCGTAAAGAATCCAGACCCATTTCCTGCCCGGTCTCGCGCAGATCAGAGCGATGACTGACAGGATCAGAAAGAGCGCCAGAAAACCGATCGCAGTTGCAACAAGTGCTACAAAATTCATATGATTCCCTCCCCAAAATGGATTTCCTTTATGGTCCGTTGATATACGTATTCAGACAGCCGGAAGAGATCTCAGCAGACGGATCTCGGAAACCGGACTGTATGATGCTTCAATAGGATTTTCAGTGCTTTTTCAGCCAGGAAAACAAACCTTTGTTTGGTTCCGGACGGATCACGGCAGCGGGCGGCATTTTCACTGGCGTAAACGGCGGCGTCTGTGATTCTTTTATCAGGAACATTTTGCTGATGGGCGGAAAATCCGGCGGGAACCACATCGCAAAACAGACAAAGAAATCATCGTCATCCAGATCATCACTGCAGCGGACTTTCTGATTGTCCTTGCTGACGATCAGAGTCACGGGGCAGTGCTCCTGCAGGACCGTGAAATCTCCGTCCGTGACAGTCAGATCATCACCGACCCGGATGCTTCCGCTGACACATACGACTTCCGCCGCAAACCGGCCGATATCCGTCTGATTCAGGCTCCGGACTACGAACATGCTGCTTTCGAGATCAGCAACTGTTCTTTTCTCTTCCGGACAGGGGACGTTCTCCTCACCGGGAAGCCGTTTGATCGTCACGGAGCTCAGTTTCTTCTCCGCTTCATTCAGCAGATCCAGAAACGGCTTGATCCGAGGGTTCTGCGGGATCACAAGTGAGACGGTAATCTTTTTCCTTTCGGCGGCGCCGGCATCATAGAGAAGACTCAGCAGCGCCAAAACTGCGCTCGCGGGAAAATGCTCCGCGTTTCTGACAGTAATGCTTCCGTCCTGATTGGGGACGAGGCACGACATTCCCGCTGTGAATCCCCATTCAACCTTATCGAATCCCGAGGTCGACGGAAGGATCATGGAAGGGATCTCGCCCGGTTCGCAGGGGATCTCGTTCGGATACCGGCGGAGCTCATTCATCATGCCGTTCATCCACAGCCTTGCTCCCAACTCATCCCCGACAAGCTTCCCCAGCTGTTCGCTCATAAAATGCTTGACTCTGATCACAGCTTCATTTCCTCCTGATTAAGAATGCTTTTTATTTCCGGCAGAACGTTCCGGTATGGATGGCACCGGGTCATTTCCGATAATCCAAGTTCCGCGATCCTGCATCCGCCCCTGCAAATCAGGAATGCTTCACAGGACAGACATTCCTGCGTCACGGAATCCTCCAGAAAGGCTTTTCTGACCGGATGACTGTCTGTATAATCCCAGATTGTACCGACACACTGTTCTTCCGTCATCGCGTGGGAACAGTTATACAGTTTTCCGTCCGGGGCGATCGTAAAACCGCCCGGGGTCATCATAAAGCAGCGTGTCTGCCGTTCGTCAAGCGGGTACAGATCCCTCCGGCTGACGAGCCCTTCCTGTACCAGTAATTCGTTCATCTGCAGGATATCCAGCATGATTTCACGCGGGTATGATTTTTGACAAGAATAGATCGGGCTGAGATAGACCGAACAGCGATTATTGCCTGACAGATCCTCTCCCAGAACCGAGATTAGTCGGCTCATGTCCTCATAGTTGCCGGAATAGTTCAGGCGAAACTTCACGCGGAGGCCTTTCCGCGTCATCAGCCGGATATTCTCCAGGATATTCCGGAAAGACCCGCCCGGAAAACCCTTCACCGCCTCATGAACGGGAGCGGTCCCGTCTAGCGTGACCTGTATCTGCCGCAGCCGCCACAGGGAGATCCTGTCATCCGACACCGTCCGACCCAGCAGCAACCCGTTCGTGACCACGGAGGACCGGAACGGAACACATTCCTTCGCGAGCTGAGTGCAGATCCGGTCGGCCGCTTCCGGGTTCAGCAGCGGTTCTCCGCCGAACCATTCCAAAGAAGCAAGGGGCATGCCTTCGTTCATGCGGTCTACAAGAAACGAAGCCGTCCGGTCCGCGGTCTCTTCGTTCATCCAGAGAGGCTTTATGCCTTTTTCATAGCAGTACGCGCATCCGGCGTTGCAGGCCGTCGTTGTGAGAATGCGGCAGCGGATCGCCGAGATATCAGCATGTCCGTTCATAGGGAACTTCATTTCCGGACCGTTTTGTCGCACAGCGGCACTATTCCACTACAGAACCGTATTCAGCCAACGTTCTAATACTGTCCATTAATTGCGAGTATTTCTTCAGCGGTTTTGTATGATTTGACCGGACGGAACCGCCGGTTGTCATACTGATCAAAACGCTCATAGTATCCCCTCCGGGGAGTGACTGCCATGTGGTTTCATCGCTGCTGGACAAAGCGTTTTTGACTTGTGTTTCAAGCCATACAGATTCCGCAGCTGTCGTATCTTTCGATTCGTAATAAGCAAAATTATTACTGCGATTGGAACGCGTCGTATAACTGATATGATATGTGTTTCCCAGATTCTCTATCTTAGCATTGCTGAATGCAAACGCCTGATCCAGTGCCAAATCCACGGATTTTATATCGAAACAAGGTGTATGACCTAACAATTCACCGGGTATCTTAATTGCAAATCTCAGCCGTTTTTCCTCCATCTCTTTTTTTCGTTTTTCTTCATTCTTTTGCTTTGCCTTATTCACTTCGTTTTGCAAACTGTCATCAAACAGTTTATCCCAGTCATCTTGTGTTTTGAATAACAGAAACACGGAATCTTCTTTGAGCAGCTCCGGCGCTCTTTTGGCAAAATCGGATGCGGACAGCGAATATTTCCGTTCACGGTAATAACCGAAAGCATTGGGGTAATCGCTTTCTTCCACATTAATCGTTTTGGTTTCCAGGTTAAGGGTGTACCATACTCCGTCAACGCCAAATCTGTCTCGATCCCATAAAAAACTTGCTAATGGGTAATGGTTGACATGTTCTGGGGCTTTATTTATGAAATCGATAATACCGTTGCGGAGTGAGTTGATACGATCGTTCGCAGACGGAGTCTCATCCGTATCATTGACAGATTCCTGGGTTTGATTGCTGCTCTTATTCTTTTTTTTTGATCCAGGAGAAAAAGTGTTGAATAGATGATGCGTCATTTGTTGCCCCTCCATGCAAATGCTGATTGCGGGATGCTCCTTTGTCACCAAACATGCTCAGAGACCTTGAGATTGATTCCTGTTCCGAACAGATGAGATAGATAAAGATCTCCTCTGTATGTAAATGCAGAGAGATGCGTTCGGTCGGAAAGATATTCCTCAAAAAGATCGTCACGCGACTCATAATATCCGGGATAATACCCGTCAGTTTTTATCTTTACTTTTGTTCTGTCGGCTTCCAGAACTTCATCCGGAAGGATCTCCGCACACAGCGTATAGAAAGTTGTTTCATGGCTGTAGGACCCTCCGTCATAGCATGTGCCGGATTCTGTCCTGTAACAGAATTCCAGTTTTCCGTCTTCAGCTTTGAGACTGTCCGGATGAGAACAAATATCAGTATAGATCCAGGTTTTTGCTATTTTATCCAAAAACTTGAGATAATCTTCCAGCAGCTGCAGAATATCGGTCATGACCGCATATCGATCCCGTCTATTGTTTTCTGAAGAATCCTGCAGAAGAGACTGCCCATTTCCGAAAAACGCATCCGCTGTTTTTCGGATGAACTGCTCTTTAGGAGAGTATAGCTTCTCCTTGTCCTGATGCACGCGAGATGTGTCCTGACCCGCGGATCCGGATTCCCTGTTCTCGGTGCGGAATGAGTTTTCGCGTTTTTCCGGAATCTCCGGCTGCGGAGAAATATCAGACAAACTTTGCTGTTTCGTCTTTTCTGCATCTGCCTTGGACTTTTTGAGAAAGAATAAGAACGGTTTATGGTGTGTCATCCGATGCTCCCTCCGTATTCTGTCCGAACGCTTTCGGTCACTGCCGAATCGCAGCAAGCGCCGCGTTCCGGTAATCCGGATCGTCCGTCACTTCCCGGATGATCTTCAGTTCTTTCGGGAAGCAGATCGCCTGCTGTTCATCGGACAGCTCGATCTCCGCGATCGCCTTGTCAGACCAGAACGGATAGATGTCGATCTCGATATACTGGTTCTCATAGGTCAGGCAGTAACGCGTCTTGCGGATCTGGCGTTTCGTCATATCCGCGTTCATCAGAAGGCGCAGATACTCCTTTTGGGAGAGCCTGCGCTCGATCTCCACCCGTTTCATTCCCGTGATCGTACGCTTCGTCGTCTGATAATAGACATAGTTTCCGTTCTCACCGCGCTGCCGGATCCGGACCTCTTCATCCTCGTCTGATTGCAGATAAGTCTGAATGATATCCACCTTCCGGCAGTTCGGCTGTGCCTCCAGCCATTTGAGATCGGGGTACTCGATCAGGAATTTCCGTTCGATCTCCAGCGGCTCCGGTTCTCCCAGGGCAGTCAGAATCTCTTTCAGAAGGCGTTTCAGCTTTTCTTCAAAGCCTGTCGAGTTATCGATGACTCTCAGATGCGGATGACCTGTCCAGGCGGCAATCAGCTTGTCATCCAGAGCGGAGGCTTCTTCCGGCGTTTCCCGCCGCGCCGCGTTGTTCGCATTTGTGTATGCGGAACGCGCGCCCTTGGCTGCTGTGACAAGATGAAACACGGCGTCGTACCGGTCCCGGAGCTCGACTTCGCTGGCCCCAAGTTCCTCGCAGAGACGGAGAAAATCCAGATCCGTCATATAGGCCTTGTTGTCGATCGCGCCCCGGTCACAGACGATCAGGAACTTATCCTGGACCATGGATGCGGCGGCCTGCTCAAAGATACGTTCCTTCTCCAGCTGAAGCTGCAAGAGACAGCGTTGAAAATCCAGATTCGTCCTGCATTCCCTGTAATCAACGCCTCCGCCGATCAGTTCTGTTGCTGTTTCCGGAACGAACAGAACCTTATAGCCGTATTTCGGAAGATTGTTCTGGATCCAGCTGAGCGCGGTGGTTTTCCCGGCGCAGGGTCCGCCGGTCAATACGATTTTGTGAATGGTCTTTGCCGGATCCCCGTCTTTTTCCGCCAGGAGCGTCTCTACCGGGACACCGTAGAGCGATGCGAGTTTCCGAAGCATGTCGGTCGTCGGTTTTGCAGCGCCGTTCTCCCATTTGGAAACGGCCTTGCTGCTGATACTGAGTTTTTCGCCTAGTTCGCGCTGTGTCAGGTTCAGCGCCTTGCGGTAGCGGTACAGTTTGTTGCCGAAAGGATAATCATTTTTCTTCATCGTGGTATGTCCCCTTCCGATACTGATTTTACACGTGTTTGAAAGGCCCGTAAAGTGTTTCCGGGGTGAAGAACGGTAGAACCTGGAGCCGGCTCATGAAAAACCGTCCAGACAGATACACGGTACGGTCCCCGGTACGTTTTGGCCTGATATTGATGTTTTATAATTATAATAGAAAACCGATCGGGTGACAATAGTATCGTACCTGTGATGCGCATGATCAGGAAGCTTCTGACATTGATCCTTTTGCAATCTATTTATACGGTTTATTGCGAAAAATGAAGGAACCGACCAAGAAGCCTACTAAGGCTCCGACGCCGAAACCAACCAAAGCGCCTGCGTCGAAGCAGGATACAAAAACGGCATACAAATGGCATTATGATCCATACGCAGCGCTGAATTCGGCAGAAATCTGCTGGAAATCAGCCGTGCGCTTATAGAATTGAACACGGATGATCCGACTGCTGTGTTCGGAAGACCGGATGATATGAAGCTTAGGTCATGCATGACACTGCTTGTGCTGATCTCGGAAGACGGATCGGTTTTTCATCAGGTACTGGCTAAGTTTTTTGCTGGAAGAAAGGATAGAAGAACGTTGACTATTCTCAGGTTATGATGCTATGGTTTATTGTTTTTCATCACAACAAAAGCCCACTCCAAGTTTTAAGGAGCAGGCTGTTTTCAGATATCAGAATAATGAAGATGTGAGTTTTGTTTATTGATAGAGAACTTTATTTAAATCAACAGAATAAAGGACACAACACCCATACCCAGTTGGATTTCCGCACTTTTCGATATTCTTATAGGTCCATGCGTTATTCCCACTACCCACGGAAAAGAGGCTCTTTTCTTTTCCGTCACGGGGGTCTATAACACGAACGTCTGAAGCTGTTGCAGCAATCACAGCCACATAATGCCGGCCGCCGTTTTTTGACCATGTGGACCCAGGTCCTTCAACGATAGGATAATAACCCATAGAAAGATAATATGCCATTGCTTTAATTATATCCTGCTTACTCTTTGCGGGATAATAGCTGAAAGCAGTGGGTTTTTTTCCATACTTTGAGTCTTTTTCATGCTTGAAACCTGGAATTACAGTATCTATTGTAGTCCAATCGTTAACCTTTGAACTACTTGCGACAACGTTTTTATCTTTCGCTAGTTTAGCAAATGACATCGGATTAAACCCTGACATTGTTTTGGTATCAATTTTATCAGCTTTTTCATCGATTTCAACTAAGCCACTACGACCTATTTGTATTGCAATAGAAACGACAGCACATGCTGAACTCCAGTTTATACCCTTATACTTCTTCCATGTAGATGATCCCTGACTCCAGTTAACTTTCGGGATCGGAGTTACATCCCCAGAATAAACATATCCTACTTTTTCGCGCGCAATAACGCGATACCATATGTTTGATACGGAATTTTCAATCACAGCGGTAACTATAACCTTTTCACCAAGGAAAAGCGTTGCGAGTGTTTGTGAATCGGGACAGGTATCCTTTGAGCAAGGGAGACTCTTCAGATAGACAATTGGCTCAAAAACCGTCGCCTTTGCACGCATAGCATATTCTTTCTTACAGGTGGACAAATAATCATTACTGTCTTGATAAGTTTGTGCATAGGATACATTAGCAGGAACTAACAATACAGAAATAACTGTGAGGATAGAAAGAGTAATGGTTAAAACGGTTCTGAGAAAAAAGAGCTTTATTGTTTTCATATTTACCATCTCCTATAATATTTGAAAGACATATGACTAACATAAAATGCTTATCATATTGTTGTACTTGTATCAATGAGCCTTCGTTATCTTCTATCACGAAAACATGGCAAAGAATAAAAAACTTTCATTTGTTTGCATTCTATAATCGTATTATTATCCTAATTATAATATAAGTAACTTTATAAAGCAATTACATTATTTCTCTTTAGTCCTGGGAATGGGATTCCTCCCATAGGGTATCAGGCGCATATCGAACCATACGAATCAAACGCTCATAAATAACTTTCTCCCGCTCCCATTCATTTTGTTACCCTGGTGGCGGCCTCTTGTCAGATTGCCTAGGAAAAAGAAATCAGGATGATCCCGTTGAACCGCTGCATAGGCTTTTTTAGCATCTTCGTAAGCATTGGAATCGTGTCCGGTCAGGGAAAATGATTCATCGAAAGGCCATTCTGTAGCCTGGCTCATGATTTGAAGATAAAGATCGCGGGACTGGTCATTTGGTAGGTTCCGATAGTAAAAATCGTCCCCGAGATCACCCCGGTTATCCGATACTGCAAGTTCTTCTTCCGCCTTGCGAAGCAGATCGTTGATATCTGTATCCATGCCGCGAGTCTCCTTTTCAGGGATAATTAGAGAAACAGTCACAGAAATCGCTTCTCCGTATGTCTTTAACACTATATCAATTCAACTTTTTTTCTTTGCCATTGTCTTCATACCGTACAGATTAACATGGTAGAGGTAGTTGTTTCATGTTTAACTGCCGATCAGACGGTATTCAGTCGATGTTATCCGTTCTCCATTCATCCGTTTCACCACTTTCCCATGGAATATAATCATCTGTCGGGAAAAGATCGGAATCATTGGCGGGATCAAAAGAAGGTTGCATGGGAATGCCATATCGCAGGGATCGAAGAATCTCTTCATCCTTCAAAGTAGGGGAATTGATCCTGCGTAGAAGTCCTTCGACATATTGTTTATCCTCCGGACGACAAGGGTTGTTAAAGCGGCTCAGCATCTGCGCAATGATAAAACGTCCCCGGGTATTCTTCTCAACCTGGATCGTATAGGATTCTCCGCTTCGGTTCAGATGAAAAATTGCGCATTCATCATTCCGTATGCGCCGCCTGTAGGAATAAACACAGTTATGTTGTTCCTCTCCTTCGCGATATAAACGTTCTGCGGTTTTGATCCACTCCAGACCGGATTCTCCGATTAACCGAAGAAAACGTGACAGAATCTCAAATCGGCTGTCCGGTACGACGAGTTCCTGCCCGTTTTCGCTCAGTTTTTTTTCGGAAGAATAGGCCTCGGCTAGTTCGTCATGCTTGCGGAGAAATGCCTGATAGGTAGGCAGAATCTGCGGAAGAATGCCATGATCTTCGCACATTGCCAGATAATCTCTGACCGCCGTACGGATCTCCCATTTTTCGAGGCCGTTCGTCATATAATAATAATGCGCGGTCAGGAATCGTTGTATGGTTGGACCTTCGTACAGATCTGCATTTTCGATATGGAGACTGTCGCGCGGATAATCTCTCAACCGAATTCCTACCTGTTCATCAAACCGACTGCGGAAGCAGGTCAGATAGTATCCGCTGTTGAGATCTGTTTTATTGTAATTGATATCCAGTTTTCCGCCTGCAGCTTTCTCAATCAGCTCAGCAGGAGTATGACATGTCAGCATTTCTGTCATATCGAGCGGAGGAAGGAAAAAACCGTCCGTTTCAACCGTTCTGGCTACATCGCGCATGATCGGCATATTTTTTCCAATAATCTGTAAAATCCCAATCATGATCGTACGGATGGTGAGGTTTTCCCGCATCACACGGTTTACCCACCAGGTAAATTTCAAGGTATCGAATGCTCGTCCGGTCAATGTGCTGATCAGTCCGGAAGAAAAGATCTGCAAGGCGAAAATGGGTTCTTTTGCAGAATACAGGCTCGCGGCAACACGGTTCCCGTATGAACGATGAAACCGAATCCCATCCATGGTGAAAAATCGGATTCGGATGTTGTCATTCTCTTCGATCACCTGTGTGTACACTTCACGCCAGGTGGGTTTTTCCCAGCGTTCTTCCAAAGGATACCGCATTCCTTCGAAAGGAAATTCTCCGCCCGGAGGATAACGGGACTGCAGATAAGCAAGCAGATCTTCCGGAGCCTGTGGATTCTTCAGATGGAAATAATAAGAAATGTTGCTCCGGCCACGTCTTTTGTCGCTCAGGTATCTCGAAGGCTTTGGATCTCCAAAGACCTTTGTTAAGAGATCGTGAACCTGAAGCCGAAGCTCCTCCGGTAATCGATTATCCATGTCATGCATGTTTATACCTCATTCTGTGACATCCGCAGACATGCGGGTATAGTTCTATCGGTATCAGTCATTTCGCCTTGCAGCCTTTAAATACTTTTGCAATTTATTAACTGCCCGTTTATAGATTTGGCTGATTCGTTGCTGGGAACAGCCATACTGCTCCGCGAGCTGCTTCAAAGTCAGTTTCTTTACAGGCCTGTTTTCGTCAAATCCGCATCTTGCCGTAAAGATTGCTTTCTCTTTTTCGGTCAGCATCAGAAGCGCTTCTCTAACCTGTTCTTTATCTTGCTGCTTCTGAAACGCTGACAAGAATTTGTTCTCAGGATTATCCGAAGCCCTATCAGGGATCCGCTCTTCAGCCGTTGACGAGTTCTCATCGCCTATGGATTTGTCGATTGATAAGGTACTCTGTAAAAGGATCAACAGTTCATCGAGCTGCTTTGCAGTCATGCGTATTCTTAAAGCCAGTTCCTCACTTGTCGGTTCCCGACCAAGTTCGTTGGAGAGATTCTTTTTCTCACGTCTCAGTCGGAACACCTGCCGAAGCTGGTACCGGGTGATTTGCAAGGGACTTGCAATCGCTTTTTCGATCTCTTCACGGATTTTCCACGCTGCGTAACTGGCAAAGCTCCCACGGTCGCAATCATATTTTTTAACTGCTTTCATAATACCGATATTCCCGACTTGAATCAGATCATGGAGAGGAATGTTCCAACCCTGATATCTCCGCGCAATATGATCGCTCAGGCGTAGGTTTGCAAGGATCAGAGCCGCCTCGGCGGTTTTGTCTCCTGCTTTGATCCTTTGGCCGAGTTCGATCTCTTCATCCCGTGTAGGCACCCGGAATCTTGCCATCTCCTGCTCATAATACTTCAAAATGTCAATATCTTCTCTCGCGGCATTGGAGACCGTTTCCGATACTTCCGATTCCAGATCAACCAAGATCTGTTCGTCAGATTCAATAACCGGTATGTCAAACTTTTCTATTGCCGCATACAGAGATTCAAATGACTTCTCATCCAAAGAAACTGTTGCGTTCTGAATCTTCGGATCCGTCAGATAACGCCGGTTTTTTCCTTTACTGATCAACTGTTCAACCAATAGTGTCTGTTCTGCTTTCATCTGCCATACCGCCTTTTTACTTCATTTGGGGTAATGCCAAAGAAATCCGCTCAGGTTCGTTATTGTAAGGAATAATCCATATGATTCATTCAGGTTTGCACCGATCAGCTTTCTATGTTGTCTGCTTTCGCCATAGCATCTTGGTACGTATACCGTTCCGCGTCTTTTTGTTCTGCTAGTTTTCTCTCGAATGCAAGTAGAGCAGCAAAGGATCCTTTCTTAGAAATTGTATGCAGCAGTCTGGTTTTCTTCAGGAGACGTTCAAATTGTTCTCCGCGGCGCAGAAGATCGCACCAGCAGATAATCAGATCGGTTCTCCAGGGAAAAAGACGTCTTTTTGCGATTTCTGCCGCGATTAGCCTGCAGGTTTTCGCGTTTTCTTTCTCCTGATGATCATCACACATCCATGCCGCACAGCAGATTGCACTCAAAGCGGCCATCCGTTTTCCGGCTGCTTTGCACACCAGATATTCTCGGTAAAACCTTTGCGAGAGATCGTTCTGAAAGGGAATTCCGTCGCATGTACGGTACTCTTGTCTCTCCAGCCATTTTCTGTTAACCCGGAGCGGCGGTTTCGTATCAATCGTGCTGTTAACATAGCCACAGTTTGGACACTCCTGGACCCACGTCGGGATGGTACTTCTCCTTAGCATAGCCGGCCTCAGATCCAAATCTCGTGATCCGTATTCGATCGTACTTAAAAGATCGGGATGCTTGCTCTTTTCCCCGCAGACAGCACAGGAGAATACTCTGTCCTCGATATACGTCATGCTTCTTCCTCCCGGATTGTGCGCTTTTTGTCAGACATACTGATATATACAATACTATGAAATGTCGCAGAATCCTTTTTCCAGTTCCGACAAAAGACGGTTTTCCTGCTTGGTCTACCACTTATGCCGTTTGCTCATGAGTTCCTTGTCCAAACCGTCTTTTGCTTCTGAAATGACGCGGACACGCTTCTCACTTTGACGTATGAAACCTACTGTTAATCGTTCATATAACTCGAAGATGTCATACGGATAAACATCCGTACGAATGAAAACCAGTTCACGGTTTTCTCACCGCCGGGCAAAACTGCAATGCGGGACTATCCCTCTGCAAATGATCGAATATCATATGCCCATCCTGCTCGATGTAAAGTTTTGAAGAAGTAGGAACCCGTATCGGTGATTCTCAAAATTGTATCGTTTATATCCTGAAGAAGGGGAATCATTTCTTCATCGTTAAAACCTCTGTTTGCGAATCATTCGGTGCGGACAGGTCTTTACCCGAATTAATGACCATTGATTGAGGAAAAAATGATCTGGGCAATCCCTTATCTTCCGGATGAATTGTATGCGGAGGAAACCACAGACGGGCTAATGCTTCTTCCTTGAATTCAAATTGGAGAAGCAAATAACAATCCGCATCGATCTGCGAATGCAAAGATTCCCAGCCTCTCAAACGGAGTTTGTTCAGAATCTCGGGTTCCGGTTCGTTCGTGCATCTCTCCTCCTTCCTGATTCCGCGTCTATGAACATAATATCTGCAAAACCGATGAATTCAAGCAAGTAACAATCCTTTTTTATTGGATGTAATTGCATATTATGGCGATGCTCCGCATTTGATCGCGATAGGTGGTCTGAAAAATTTTTTTGGTTGAGGCACTTGTATTTTCAACAATGGCGAATACTTTGTGTTTGAACGCTGACAGAACCGGGCTGTCTTCAGAAGGGTATGTATATGAAAAAACAGAAAGAACGGTTGCAAGAAACATGAGAACTCTCAAGTGTACAATCTGGGTCAACCAGCAAAGGCTTTCCTCTTCCGACAGAGAGAAGCTGAAATGGCATTTCGCTGATTTCTGTCTCTGTGACTTCGGGAGCGATGACGACACAAGAATCGATCTGTCTTTCACATATGATGAGCGCAAAGGACAGAAACTGGATGCGCTCGCCTGTGAGATGACGGAACTTTTTTTGAACTGGGAAAAGCTTTCCCGGATCTGTGCGCTTTCGTATGCTGGGATTACAGCCCCTGGAAAGAGAGCCTTGAAAAAGGATACGATGATCACGGCGGTTTTTTGGAACTGTGTCTTCTCGACGGAATTATTTATAAGCAGGATACTCCGATCGTCTGACGGCTTTCCGAACTATGGATAAAAACAAACAGAAGAAAGCAAAGAGGAGCAAAATGGATACTATATGGCATGAAACAGAATCAGGCTGCCGCACCGAAGCGCAGCCTGAATGGGAATTCGATGATTTCCTCTCTGAAATTGACAGAGAGGAACAAGTGGAAGAGCTTTGTCCGGATGACGATTACGCAGACCGCACCGAACGGTCAAACCTAAAAGATATTGAAACAGATTTATCTGTTCTTTTCCGAAAAGAGGATTATTTGAAAGTTTACTTTCGGGAAATGGGGCAGGTTCCTCTTCTGACAAGGGAAGAGGAGCAGAGTCTTGCGAAAAGAATAGAGCGCGGAGACGACTACGCCAGAGAGGAATTGATCAGAGCGAATCTTCGCCTCGTAGTCCAGATGGCAAAACGGTATACCGGGCGGGGCTTATCGCTGGAGGATCTGATCCAGGAAGGGAATCTCGGGTTGATGAAAGCTGTTAGGAAATACAACTACCGATTAGGGAACAAGTTTTCGACTTATGCGACATACTGGATTTGGCAGGCGATTTCCCGTGCGATCTCCGATTCCGGAAGGACGATCCGTATCCCTGTCCATATGGGAGACAGAATACGGAAAATCTGGAAGGCCGCTTTCCTGTTTGAACAGGAGCACGGCAGAACGGCTTCACCGGAAGAGATCGGAGAAATGATCCGCCTTTCCGGCAAGCAAGTGGAGGAGATCCTTGGCTATTCGCAAATAACGGAATCTTTGGATACTCCGATCGGGGAGGATGAAGACGCGGATCGGATGGATTTTATAGCGGACGAAGGCGTTTCCGATCCCTTCGATGCGGCAGCATCGGAGATTCTAAAAGAACAGTTGAGAGAGGTGGTTCATGAACTGCCTCCGCGGGAAGAAACAGTGATTCGCCTCCGGTATGGTTTGGATGACGAGATTCCGAAAACCCTGGAACAGGTCGGCGCACGGCTGGGAGTGACCCGGGAAAGAGTCCGCCAGATTGAAGCGAAAGCTCTCAGACGGCTCCGTCATCCGAAATACAGCAGCAGGCTGAGAGGATTCTGAAAAAGTTTCCTGAATTGGACCAGACAAGAAGGGATAAAAACTGACAAGAGAAGGGGGTATTTTTCGGTTGAAAGACAGTAATCATGAAGGAACAGGATATGACGCAACAGACTTTCTTCCGGCAGGCGCTCCGCTGCATGCCCATGGGGAAGAGAACGATGCGGACGCGAATGGGAATTCCGATGTAAAAGAGCGGTGGCTTAGCAGCCCTCTCTCTGTGTATCTGAACGAGGTATTAGAAATCGGAACACTTTCCCGTGAGAGAGAGATAGAACTGGCGAAAAGAATGAAAGACGGAGACGAATCTGCACGGGAGGAACTGGTACAGGCTCATCTTGGGTTGGTAGTTGCGATTGCCAGACAATATTCCTGTCCGGAAATACAGACAGAAGATTTGATTCAGGAGGGAAACATCGCACTTCTGGCTGCCGCCAGATACTATGATTACCGGAAGGGGAGGTTTATCCATTCCGCCGTTCAATACATCCGGCTTGGGATTTACAGTTTTCTCAAGCGCCAGGAATGGATTCCAAATGAGCTTATCGCGATGCTGAGCAGATACCTGCATACGGAGGAAGAGTTTGAAAAAAAGCACGGACAGAAACCTTCCCGCAAGGAAATCGCGGAAGAAATGGGAGTGCCGGAGAAGAGGATTGCTCATATTGAAGTCGATTACTTATGCCGTCGCCTGCTTTCCCTTGAATCGGAAATCGAGCAGGCGGATAAGTCCGGACAGGAACTTTATATCCCAGATGAAAAAACGCCTGATCCTGCGGAGATTCTTCAAACGTCTGAAATGTTCGAGCAGGGGGACCCTTTTGCCTCTTATCTGTTTCATTCTTGGCTGGAGCCGGATGATTGAACAGAATAATCAAACAAACGCCCTCAAATACGTGATTGTTTCAAAGACAGCTCGTTTGAAACATCAACTGTATTTATTGCGAAAAAGGGGAATACGAATCGGCTATGATTTGCAGGGATTCTTTTATCTGTGCAATCTGTTTCTCGGAAACCACTTTCACTTATGTTAATCGTACTTCGATTATCGGAACCATGGATCTAGATATGCGCCTTCCGGGATTATGGCGCAGCACGATGTCCTTTTGGGTTCAGGAGTGTCCAGTATGCGGTTATGCAAATAAAACCATTGAAACGATTCCACCGCTATTTCGCTTTCCCGGAGATAGTTGCTTCCTGGTTTTCAACGTATTCACCGTCCATCGTAAATTCTGCAGAGACAGGGTTTTGCGTAAAACCGCGTTCCGACATATTCTGAACAGCCGTCGATTCAGTTTCGACAGATTCGGATTTGCCGACTTCCGTAACAGACAGCACTTCACTGTTCTCGGCGAAATATTGATCAGCGTCGACTTTCATCGCTTCTGCCGACTCTTTATATTCGGCACTTTCGATTTCCGGGATCGTTTCTATAGCCAAATCGATCTGTCCGTCCGTCTGTTCCGTTTCGTCAGGCTTTTCTAGGTGTGTTTCAGAATATGATGAACCGGTGTTTTCTCCAGATAGACTGCATGCCCTGATTATTGCAAATATCAAAAATACGACAGCAATAAGAGAAGTCACAATCAGGATGATCAGGAGCAGTCGTTGATTGTTTTTTTCCAGTTTTTCCCATTTGAATAATAATAGCCTTTCAATTTCAGTCTAGTGTTGTTTTCAAATAAAGGTTCCGTGACCGTTACCTCTTTTTTATAATCATTTGATTGCATCTTTTCGACAGGATGATGCATGAATCGAAAATCAGGATTTTATTCCGAAGGAATATCATCAGCAATTGTCTTGCCAAGGTATTCATTAATCTGACTGTAATAATCCTTAACGCTGCTTTCTCCGTATGCACGCGCAAATCTTTCAACATACTGGTCAAAGTATTCTTCGGAAACATCTGAGATATAATGCGCAAACTCTTCTTTGTATAATTTCAGATTATAGAATTCTAAGAGATCTTTGTACTCTTCCGGCAAGGTATCATATGCATCGCATGCTCTGTATTGAAGAGCATGATAACATTCATGACAAAGACTGTTCAGGATCGTTTCCGGAGGATCATACTCTATATGGTCGATGTTAATGGTGACCATGTGAAGAGGATCGCTGTATGAGGCCAAATCATCTTCCGCTAATACCCCAAGCTGTACATTCAGCTCATGCGGCAAACCGAGATAACGGGCTTCCACATTTGCGACAGTCTGGAGAACTGCCATCTTATCTGCCGTTGATAGAGCAGGCCACAGATCTTTATCCAGCTTCGAAACAATTTCGATGTTGTTTGCCAGCTTGTTTTCTTCCCCTTGATAGGAAGATTTCACTTTGGAAGAAGGGAAACCGGACCGAAAAAGAAGGCTCGCGCCCAGATACACAGGTATTATGGTAAGACATATTGTTGTTATAATACCCGTACGAAGAAGAATCTTCTGAAATCTTCTCCTGATTACTTGCGCATTTTTTATACGATAAGGTCTGGATAATTGCAGATATGCAAGGGCAGCGCTAAGTACTACGGCTACGATTATCAGAATGAAAAAGAGGATATGAATGCTCTTCCAGAAAGTGACAGTCGTATAGATGCAGTACGGGATGCTGATATTCGTAACAACCGTAAGATTGTTTCGCCAGCGTTTCCATACCATCAAGGTCCCCAACAATTCGCATATCAGAAAAAGACACCAGAAAATCACTCTTGAATCATTATAACTCATGCCGTGGATTGTACGGAACAATAAAGCTCTGTACCATACCATAGAAATGGCACATCCGAAGCACAGTCTGGAGATGTATTCATATTTGGATAATTGGTTTGATGTACGCATTATAATCTTGGGATTGTTTGAGCCTAATTACTGATTTAGGCTTTGATATACGCTGGTATTTGAAAAGTTTTTTTATACCAGAAAACAGGTAATGAATCACATTTCTTTCGGATAAGCGAAATGACAGATCTTCTTGTGACAGTATCGGAGAAAACGAACAATTGTTTGATCTTATGGGTCAACACGACAAGAGTATGAATCACAAAAACGTAGAGTAGGATTATAGGGGATGCTGAAAAAGACATTATTTCAGTATTTGACTAATGAGACTGAGATGATTCTAACAATACCGACATGCTTACTGAAAAGTTTCGCGATTAATGACGATATGTATTCGATAACATATCATTTTTCTCTGATTATTATTTTAATAAACCTTACTCGGATTTGCAACCATTCGATAAAGTGATCGTAAGAATGCACTTACAATCATAATAGAAAGCGGTTGGAGCTATTCACTTCAGCATCCTTTTTGTGTTGATCGTTTGCGACTTTTCCGCTTATGTGGTATTCTGTGAGCATTGGAACAGAAGAGATCATCGATAAAGGTTCATTGTTCACGAACGTTATCCTGATTCTGCATGGCACAGAAGATGAGATTGTTGCATTCGATATGGTAACAGCGTTTTGCAGACGACAATCTGATGGAATTTATTCCTGTGCAAGATGCTGATCGTGCTTTATTGATCCCAGAAAGATGCATCTCGCAATAATGGAAATGTTACATTTTATGATGATCGATAATTGTTATATTATAAAATATTGTGGGGGAGAAAAATGAAAGATTCTGTCAACTACCCGTCAAAATTCTACATTTGCTCTGGTAAAGGAGAAAGTGAATACAAACTCGTCGCTTTCGACAATGCATTGCTTGATGCGGGAATCTCAAATTATAACCTGCTGCAGGTAAGCAGTATTTTACCGAAACAGTGTATGCAAGTAAATAAGGTTGATCTGGAAGAAGGCATGCCTTTATTAACAGCATTTGCGAATATCTCCTCGACAACACCGGGAGATTTGATTTCAACATCAATCGGGATAGGAGTTCCGGCGGACAGATCCCAGGTAGGTGTTATCATGGAGCATTCGGGACATGAGTCAGCAGAACAATCCGAGAAAACAGTTACAAAAATGGTCAAAGAAGCAATGACCAATCACGGAATCGAAGTTGGCTCCATTCTTGTCTCTTCAACCGAAGCAACGGTTTCCACGAAAGCGATCAGTCTGATTTCGGCTGTTGCATTCTGGTAATGGATAGGATGAAGATATAGGATTTAGAATCACTGGATTTCGGAAAGTCTTTTTTTCCACAAATTGATCCAATACTGATAAACATCGATAAGGCTCATAACCGCATTTTTCATATCTGTTTCCGGTGTTATGTCTGAAGAGAAAGCGGGACATTCCCGAAGTGCACATAATCCTGCAAAAAAGTCCAGATAGAAAGGGTACGCTCTGCAGATCGAAGGACGAGCGTCATATACTTCGCATTTTCCATTCATTAAGGCATAGCAGATCCCTCCTTCATGTGTTCTGATCTTGCATATGCCATGAGAATTCTGAATGATCAGATCTTCGCGGTTGATCGCTTTCAGCCTTTCAACATCTTCATCGGTCAAAATGATCTCAGAAAAAGTAATTCCGTTAAGAGGGATGAGCTTGTCAGCGAATCCTTCATAATCTTTACAGCAATGATTGGGACAATTGCCGCCTAGACAGATAAAACGGTCGTTAGAGCATGTATTGCTCATTTTTGTTTCCTTTCCATATCATAGCATTCAGGCGGTTCACCATGGAGGGAGAATCCTGTTGATTTGCATGTAATTTGAAATCCGGCAGATGAGTATAAACGAACTGCATTTTGATTATCCGCCAAAACACATAGCTTAACCAATTCATGATCATGACCGGCTAAAAAAGCTCCAAGGATATTCTTGCCAAGTCCCTGACCGCGGCATGAGCTGTCAACACACACATTTATCAGAGAAACGGAACTGTCTTCTGCCGAACGGACGTTATATCTGCTACCAACATATCTTGCTGCTACAGCCAGTACATTTGCTTCGTTTAAAAGTACTCCAGCTTTTTCTGCACAGGAGAGAAAAGAATATGGATCCCAATCCAAATCCCCTTTAATCCAAAGGATCAAAGAAACGATCTTATCTTCCCTATACAGGAGAAACAAATTTTGTTTGCGGAACATGGAATCCTGACCGGATTCGAATACAACCGGCAGAATCTTTCGGGCATTGCTTAGCCCAATCTCACCGTCGCCAAACAAAGCAGGGTAGATATAGGGGTCGGTATCGTAAATCAGTCGAGAAATTGTGTCATATTCAACTCCGGACAGATGATCTTCACGGGTCAGCTGCCTGCAAACACTTGTCGCTTTGGAATGGTTCATTTGTTCCGTTTACCGCCTTTGCGATGCTTTTTGGTAACAGTCGTGTCGGGGTTTAAATCATTTGCATATTTTTCAAATTCGTCCCAGTTTTTATCCAGTTCTGTGTCACTCTGCAAAATCGTTTTTCCGGCTTCAAGCTGATGATCTCGCCATTTTTGATAGATACGGATGCATCCCAGATAGAATTCAGGATATGCCTTAATACATTTTGTTTGCACGTCAGGGTTATTAATGACGAGAAAGTATCGGTAACCGAAGAGATTGTCAATATTTTCCAACCGTAATATGTCATTCTGCACTAAAGGTGCCAATCCTTCCAAATAAACGAGATAGTTTATAAAAAGCTGGATATTATTATCGTTGATCAGTTCCTCAGTAAAAACTTTATCTTTGTGATAGAAGATCCTTTGTTCAATCCGATCTTGTACGGCGGTCATATTTTTATCGGAGAGAAAAAACTGATTGGCCTCAATAAGAAAACGCGCCTCTTCGATATCGTTTCGCCGTTTCTGTTCTTCCTTTCCGAGTGCTAACTGATACAGGACTAATCCTGTCGCGCAAGCAGCAATGATCCCTTCAATGAAACTTGCAATATGATCCGCTTGACTAGCAGTAAAGCCGAATTGTTTCAGAAGCAGATTCGTTGTGAGGGACAATACTATTGCTAAGAGAAATACGCCAAGAGAAATAAAAAAGTATTTCATCGTCGGCACGGAGGCTTTACGCTGTTGATCTTGGTTTTCCTTTTTCACTGTATAGACTCCTTCAATAAAAGACTCAGGATTAAGAGATGGCAAGCACATCTCATTTTAGATAGAGTATACCAACTAAGTATTATAGAAGTAAAGATTATAATATTAAAATACAACGATCGGGATCCGTTCATGCCTGCTAAAAATCTGTCCCATGACAGAATTTGACAGCGGATCGTTGCGTTCTCGTTTGCTTTACGAAAGGATCATCAAATCCATTCCTTAAAATCTGACAGAGGACTATGACCATGGATTTCATTAATTTGTATTATGCTGTGGAATGCTCTTTGACTTTAGCATGGGAATTCGTTATGAAATGACCAACATTATTAGTTGCTCAATGGTTCGTAAGACTAATACAACCTATTTACCTGATTTCGATCGCAGAAAATCACTGTTAAGAAAAATGCAAAAAAAGTTGCGAAACATGTTGTATTCATGTAAAATATAATAGGTTGTATTTAAATCATTGCCGAGCATTTGCAATAGAAGGGTCTTCTAGTTAACCCGACTTTGAAATAGATCTGAGCAATGGGAAAGAAGGAATTGATGGGACAAATGCGTGGATACAAAAGGATGCTGATCTATGCTCTTAGTATCTTTCTTCTTTGCGGTGTTTTTTTGACTGGCCCGAGAATCAGTCGTGCGGAGGAGAAGGATTCTTCAGAGACTGTAGATTATATCTTAATCCTGGACTGTACCGTTAAGGCGGTCAATGCGGACGCGGAAGGAGTCAGAAAAGCCGCGGCGAAGATGTTTGTCGATCTTCTTCCGGTAGACAATGCACGCGTAGCAGTCTTCAAGATCGGCGAACGCGATACTAACGCGCAAAAAAGGAATGCGGCAGGTGCGAAAAGTTATAAGCTTCGCAGCGATGATAATCATATGGCTGACGCGTTGTACCGAATGCAGTGCGTTTATCAGTTATGGGATTTTGATCAGCCAATATCTGAAATCACGCAGAGAGAACAGCTGAAATCAATAATTGACAGTGCATATGTCCAGACCCAGGGAAGCAATTCCGATACTCATTGTGCTGCATATGCAGCGATTGATACCTTAAAATACTGGGGTTCGCAGAATGCCTGTATACTGCTGGTATCGGAAGAGTTTACCGCATTTTATAAGCAGCATAAAGTAGTCGGATCAAAGGGGACAGAGGTGGATTCTGACCATACTATGTGGGAAGATGTCGAGGATGCTCTGTCGATGAATAGAGACTGGGTCATGAACTGGGTAGACCTAGGAGAGGATACCCCAGAGGTCAGGACGGTAATTGACAGCCTCTGTAAGATGAACGGTGGCGAGTCGTGTTTTGACTTTGAGATTGCAAGACTTCCGGAGATGATTGCGACAATCGTTTCGAAGTATACGGGCAGTAGTGAAGAAGGGAGGACTCAGACACTAGATGCTTCTGGCAACGCTACTATCGAGTTGCCTGATTTTATCATGCTGACTGAGGCCAATGTTGTTGTTACCGGCGAAGGCGTAAACAAGGTTACTGTCATAGACGGGAAGGGCTCAAAGATCGACAGGCCGAAAGATGATATCTGGTTCTCCACGAACTTTGATCCTCAGGATAAGACCCATTTCCTGTATTCTGCTGTTAAAATGATTCGACCGGCAAACGGAGCATGGACTGTGAACGTGCAGGGAAAAGCGGGCACTCAGGTTTATGTCCAAACGATACATACCCTTGAACCCGATATCCTGTTGAAGTGCAACTATCAATATAACAGTGATGGGATTATCGGCGTTGGAACGGTTCTTCATTTCACATCCACATATCAGTATGCAGGGCAGGATTTGCATTGTGGAGATGATGCATATCTGAATTATCTCAGAGACGCAAAACTGTATTATACGCACAGCAGCAATCCGGATAAGAAAGTTGATATCAGCAATCAGCTCCGTGTGGAAAGCGAACAGTATGTAGCTGACTTTATGGTACAACAAGGCGGAACGTACAATTTCTATTTCTATGTTGAAAGCAATGATTTTAAATCCGGTATTCGTCATGCAAATCCGATTGAGAATATTACAGTAGCAAATCATGCTCCGAAAGCAATCGGTACGATTCAGGATCTGACGGATAAACCTGTCGGAAGCCATCTGGAAGGTGTTGCGAGTATTTCCAGACTGTTCACGGATGATGATAATGAAACCCTTAGTTATTTCATCGAATGTACAAAAGATGGACGTGCTGCAGATTTAGAGTTTCGGATCGAAGACGACGGATTCCTTTCAATCGATGTTCCTGTTGTTGACGGCAGATATGATTTTGTGGTTTATGCCGAGGATACGAATAAAGCATCTTCTGATTTGGTATCTTTTTCACTGTTCGCCATAAATGATGGACCGAGACTTACGCAGAAATCACCGATAGAAGTCCGGATGATAGCAAATGCGCCTGAGTTTTTAGTTACCCTCGGCCTGCTTCCGAAGGATGAATGTGTAGATTACGAAGTTGATGCAAATGATTTGTTTACTGATCCGGAAGGATTGCCATTAACATATCAGATTGATACATCCGAGATCACAAATGAGGATGGCGACGAGATTATTGATGTTCAGTTCAATAATCTGAGTAAACTTGTTGTCTCTGCAGCTAAAAAAGGGAAAGCAGATGTTACCATATATGCAACTGATAGTGCTGATGCAACAGATCAAATAGAATTGATATTCTTGGTTAAAACGGTTGGGGGAGTATTGTTTGCAAAGTATTGGTGGTTGTTAACTTTGCTTATTATTCTGCTGATTATCATCATTGCCGCTCTTGCAATGAAAAGAGTACACGGGAGATGGCAAATTGATATTCAGGACTATAACAATGGTATTTCATGCAGTAAGAGGATACTTTCGCTTGCTTCTACAAGAATTAAGAGTCTATCAAAATCGACTATTTCCCTTGATGATTTAGTGCAGTACACGATTCAACAAGAAGGCATTTCTGGTTTTGATGAAAGGCTACTGAGAATGACAAGTAATGTTAAGCTGATCGGAACGGTTTTCCCAGGCACATGTGGGATCAAAACCTCTGGTCAGATATCAGTTAGGATTAATAATAAAGCTGAAGAAAAATCAAGTTTTAAAATTAAATCCGGACAGCGTGTGAGCTTTGAGTTTGGAGCACACGAATTAGATGTTACCGTTTTATTTCGATAATAATTTATAAGGAGAGATTCAATTATGCGTTTAAGCGATTATGAGAGAAATGATACACAAGCATTTCAAGAGTTTCTAGAAATCGGGACTGCCGATGCACAGAATGGAGCTTTATTCAAAGCAGCACAACCACAACCTGTCAGCAATTATAAGAAGTGTATAATCATAGGTGTTGGAGGAACAGGTGTTCAGACAATTAATAACATTAAACGCTCAATGGAGTTGAAGTATATTGATTGGAGATCACAGATTGCCTTTTTGGCCGTTGATACAGATTTTAAGGAAATCAAACAAACAGCTTTTGCTGCTGATGAAACCGTCAATTTTGCCTTTTCCGGCAATAGCAATTTTAATAGCATTTATTGTAATGGTCCCCAAAAGGCTCCTGATTATACGGCAAAATGGATGAATCCCCATTTTCAGTTTAAACCTAGTACAACTGGATTGCCGGGAGCAGGACAGACGCGTCAGTATTGTCGTATTTTGCTTTATGATCCGTCAGATATGACAAATCCGAAGGATGAGAAGATAATTAACAGCATTCGGAAAGCACATGATGCAATCCATTCTCCTGGAACACAAGATCAGGATTATAATGTATATATTATTCTTGGTGTAGCAGGAGGAACGGGAAGCGGAGCAATTGTAGATATAGCGCACTTTGCAAAAACAGCTATTCCGGGTTGCAGCACAACAGGCTTTTTCTTAATGCCTGACGTTGCTGATACAGTTACAAGAAGTAAGCTGACAAATGGATATGCGGCTCTAAAAGAATTGGATTACTATTATAGCAGCAGACAGCGAGAAAGAGATGAGATAGATTCACTCGGCTATAGCAGGTTATCAAAAGCACCCAAGGAATATAGTAAGAATTATAGACTATATGATGAGGCTTTTATTGTCAGTGGATCGAATGGTAATGTTACAACTGATTGCTTTAGACGTGCTACACAGACTGTTTCTGAAGCAATCCTTAATTTGCTGGCTGACTCGGATGCACTTGGTCAAAAGCAAGACGGTACGGGCTTATTTCTTTGGGACAGTTTCTTGAGCAATAAACAGGCGGAACGTAATAATGTTATGCAGATTTTGTTCCGTGAGGATGGCAAGCAGGAAGAGCAGCCAGGTGCTTTCGCAGACGATGTGTTTGACTACAATGCTGTAGGGGTAGGTACAGCGGCTTTGCCTGAAAAAGCTTTAAAGAGTTATGTAGTTAAAGGGATAATGAGAAAAGTCGTGCTAGGAAATCATGAAAAACCAGAAGGTTTCCAAGGTTTCAAGGAGGACGCGCTCGCAAAAAACGAAGCACTGAATTGGATTAAAAGCTTTAGTTTCGTTACGGCTAATGATTTGGCAAAGAAAACTGTAGCTTTGGCAAAAGAGCTAAGTTTCTGGCGTGAAGATGCTAAGAAATTCAATAAAAAACAGATTATTGCAGCCGGCGCAAAGACTAGTGCGACTAAATGCCTTATTGAGCCAAATAGAGATGCCGCATCTCAAAAGCTTAGCAAGATGATAGCAAGCTATCTCGAGGAGCAATTAAAAGCTTTCAAAACGAGAGCGAGAAAGTTTTTAGAGGAGTATGGCCCGAAAGCATTCTCTTATGTCTATAAAGGAATATCTGATGATGGCAGTAAATACACAGGACTTCAAGATCAGATAAGTACAAATAAAAGTATTCTAGTAGACAATTTACCACAAACCATCAATTTAGCGGATAAAGAAGAAGAATTTGATACTGTAACCAATAAACTGAAAGGACTGCTTGGAGGTGCTCGAGGTGTATTAGGGGCAACTGGTGATTGGCATACATCTTTTGAAGAATATTCGGCTATGAAAGTTGCTTCGGAAGTCGCAGAGACTTATCTTAACCAGAATCAATACTACAAGGAGTATTTAAAGTATATTGAACAATTTGCGGCTGATTGCGAGGATTTTGCTACCGTATTGGACGCTCTTGTTATAAATTATGAGAACCTCGGAAAAGGCTTTGAAGATTTTGTGAGATTTAGAACAGAGGCTTCAAAAGAAAACTATACAAACATCAATATTGTCTCGGATCAATCGGATTACAACTGGGTTCGCAGAAATGCTGAGGCATGCATTGAAGCGGCAGACATACAAGGATGTAAAAAGAAGCTGATTGAGAGTTTCATTGATCATCGGGAGGGTTGGACGCAAAGCGATAGTCAAAATCCAGATATTAATCCGCGGACATTGTTTGATAATATCATGTCAGATTATGTAAAGAAACTTGATGAATCCCTTTCTTTTACAAATGTCATTAAATATAGGATGATCGGAGAGCAGCCAGACGATAAAGCCATTAACATTGACCAAGGAAAACTGAATGACGCAGTTACGAATCTAGTAGAATCAATCTATGCGCAGGCAAAGCCTTTGTATCGCGTGAATCAAACGTATGCAGCTTATGCACAAGGCCGTGAGGTAGCGTATCTACTCGTGCCTGCTACGCTACTAAATGGAGAAAATGGCGCTTCTTTTGCGGATGCATTTACTAATGCGTGTGCTCAGATCGGAAATATTCAGATGGTTCGCGCACAAGGAATCGAGAATAAAGTAGTATGCTATCGGTTTTCTGTTGCTATGCCTTTGTACGGATTGCGTGATATCGATGAGTGGCAAAGAGAATATGTATTAGGTTTACCTGGGTTTTTTGCACATAGCAATGAGAGCGGAGAAGGAGACTATAACATGCAAACTGGCCTTGCATGGGAGAATTATCCTGAAATTTGCCGACAGCGTGATCCCAGGAATGAACTGGTGAACGGAAAGATTAGTTCCGAAGGCAGATTTTTAAGAGAACAGCTTGATCCTTTATTTAAGCTGGCCGAAGAGTACGGCATCATCGAAAAAGTTAAGGATGATGGAACTAACCTTTATTCATATGTGTATTACGATATCATTCAGTCTAATTGGGATTATACAATTGATAAAAAACAGTATCCCAAAGAGGGAGATTATTATCCTCTGGGGAAAGCACTGGTGCAGTATTTAGCAACGAAGAATGAAACAGCTCTGGATTCCATTAAAAAGCCGGTGATTCTCCAAGATCAGGGAAGATTTAGTGACCCTCAGGTGGACCCTGAAATAGCGTTAGACTACGCAAAACGATCACTCCGGAAAAATGTTCCGATGTTTCTAAAAGTCAAAAAAGCTGTAAGAATTGCCAAATCGTGCTGCGAACAATTGATAGAAGAGAATAAAAATATTCGACGTGAGGCGATTTCTAAACTTGTTCCCCGCAGTATTGCATGTGGCATTTTGTGCCCAGATCAATATAGATATTGGCAGTTGCAGAACTGGCCGATCAAAGGGAACAAGTTAGAGGTGGTTCAAATGATGGGAGCAAAACTGGAGGATGACAAGTATTATCGTGCAGGCCTAAAGTTTGAAGTGTTGATTGACAGATTCCGTAGGGTTGCTGAGGAGAGTTCTCTTGAAACGTTAAAAGAGTATATCGATAGCAAATGGGACGAGATAAATAATGATAAGTCATCACGCAAACAGAAAGATGGCCTATCATATATGGATGAATTTAAAAAAGAAGTCCAAGATTTTCTTAAAAAATGCAATGGTCCCAATAGAATTCCTGAAATAAATACAATAAAAGAAGAATTGGGAATCACACAAAAAAATGATGCCGAGTTTGATAGAATATTGAATCATTATAATCAGTTCAGAACTGTCTACAATCAGTTAGTTGAGGCGATAGAGATATACAGTCCCAAAGAGAATAATAAGTCTCAGAGAATCTGATATAAAAAAAGGCATACGGGAATCTAAATTAAAGAAACAGTGAAAAGGCTATAAAGCTTTTTCACTGTTTCGAGAAAAGGATAATTAATGATAAAAAAAGCACTTCCAAACCCACAGTATACCACCATTGTTTTTGATGGAATATCACACAATAAAAATGGTGTGAGCACTTTGACGAGTCAACTTTCATTGGTTTTTTCGCCAGAACTAATCATGGTATTAAGTCAAGAAGATTTTGACATACGTTCTGTTAATAATTATGCTTTTTTTCAAGAATGTTTACGGAATGCACTTAGGACTTATTTACGAAAAGGTGATTATTATCAATTTGTTTTTTATGAAGAATGCAGCTTATTCACCATTGATGAGTATAGTGCATTAGTTTCTTTTTACCATTTTTGCTGCAGATGGCTGGGTGAAGACAGGATAATTGGAACAGTGTTCTTGGTCAATGATGGGCATGATGATGATAAGGCAAAAATAACAGTTGATTATATTTCTGATCGGTATTTTAAAAAAGATGATAATTGTTCTTTCCGGCTATGTATATTAAGTGGTAGGCCGCCGTTATCACTGATTGAGCCTTCAATCCGAGCCTCTGTTCGCTATATCTATACTATGGCAAATGACACGGTGTTACGAACTGCTATTTTAAAAGGAAATGATGAGGCTGAGAAAGCAGAGCAGACACATGCAGATGAAAAGAAGATTCCATCTCAAGCACTTATGATTTCTCTTGCAATGACACAGTTGGATATAGATGCGGTAGAAACAATCGATCATGAATTAGAACCTTTAAGATTAAAACTAAATGATGAAAGGTTTCCCAAGGAAATCATAGAAGGAAAGGTCGATAAACTTATCACGCAAGAAAAAAAGTATCTTGATTCGATATCCATATCATCAGACTATTGCCCGGTAAATAAATCAGCTATTGGTATCGGTTTGTTTTCATTAAAAAAGAAGAGGGAAACGACAGAAGATGCGCTCAAAGAACTATCGAAATCTCTGAGCAGGACCATTCAATTCGGCATCATCCATCCTTTGAAGCAGGTCATTTATGATGACGTAATGCGTGAAGTTAACGAATTGGTTCCTTTGGTTCCATTTAATAGCATTCATCAATTTTATGAATGGATGGAGGAAAATCAAAAAAAGACTAGAAAGATTGATTTCCTAAAAATACCGAGTGTCAATTTGCATCCATGCAAAACCGAGTCGCAATTACGAGAAGAAATAGATGATGAAATCAGGAAAGCAAAAACGGAAATATCTGGAGCGCTACAGGATTATATTCGCATTTCAGTCATTAAGCATCTTAAAGAATTGGATCTGGAGGAACTGATTAAGCAGGAGAAGATGCAATTAGAAGAGGAAATTAAGCGCTTAGAGAATGAGAAATATATGCTTGGCACTTTCACTAAGCCAAAGGACTATCTTTCTCATGCAGTTGAGGAGACTAAAGACAGTGAGGCACCGTTCATTACACCTTTTGTCAGAGCGGATCAGTTTATGATGATATCATCTGATATTGCAGCACAATGGGATAATCAGGGATATGAGAAAGCTTTTGAGAAAGATATGGATGTATATGAATGTGGCATGTTAGATGCACAGGAATTTGAACTGTTACAAATCAAATACTATACATCAGAGGGATATCATCTTGCATCATTGTCACTATTCCCTCTGGCGGGCTACCTTAAGGCGAGGGAACAATGAGTCTGATTGATCGATGCAGTTTTGATAAAACCCAAAGATGTTTATTCATACAGAGTGAAACTGAGAAAAGCGGTTTCCAATACCGGCTTATTAATATTGCCTCTGTCTCGGGAACCGAACCAGAATACGAAGAAGGTAAATACAATGAAGCGATAAAGATTCAGAGCAACAATCAAATTCTTGAAATCGTCGAAGACGGAGTAATTGAGTATTTTAGCTCAGCATTATCTAGTTCAGAAAAAAAGCTAATTAAGTTGCGATGTGTCAAAGGAAAAGATAATTATATTCTTTCTTTTCCTTCATATTATTCTGGTGTGGATTTATCGAGAGTGTATTTGTTGAGTCGTGACGGTGTTCCTTTCTATTTTGGAACTGGAAATCCTGAAACGCGAGAATGGCATGTTAAAACATGGGACGGAATCTGTAAAATAGATCGCTTTTGCGATTCTTTCATAAGTATTATAGTATTGGAAGATTGAAAAAATGGCATATCGATACTGTTGTCCAAGTTGCGGACGAGAAATAAAAGAAGAAGAAGTTGCGGTTAATCTTGCGCCTTTGTTATTCGCTGGTGCTAAACAAGAAGATATTTCTCTAGCAGGTGTTTATATCCAACAAAAAAGCTTTGTACAGCGTATTAATCAGGTTGAATACAATGGCAAAGCTCGGTTAACTTTTGCAGAGATTTTCGAGATTATTTATGATGAACATAATTCTGTATTTCATAAAGATGCATTTAATTCTGAATCTTTGTTTGTTGAGGAGACAAAAGCAAGCAATGCGAAAGATGCAATGGACCAGTTCCTTGTATCTGTGCAAAAGATGAAGAATAGACCGGAGCAAATCAATAGTCGGCTGAATGAAATCCGCGAAGAGAAAGAACAACTAGAAGAAAAACAGAGGAAAAAGGAAGAAAAGAAAAACAACAGTTTTGGTAGCTTTTCCTACATTGATTATTCCACCGAAGAAGATGTTATGGAGTCTTTGAAGAAAGAAGAGCTATCTTTAAAAAAGGAATTGAAAGAAAAAACATATTGGAGACAGGTAGTGATTCCCGGCTTGAATGAACTGCTTGTTAAGCAGTTATTAGAGAATTGTAATGATTTCCAATCTGCCCAGGCACAAGATGATTATGCTATTGTGATAGAGGACTTATTGTTTAATGAAGACTTTGGGTATACTGCAAGTGTGAAAGGGATAGCAGTTGAGGGAAGAGGCAGATTCTGCCCGTTCTGTAAAGGGAAGGGAAGAATTCTTACTGAAGCATTCAAACGTAGACAGTTTGTCGTTGGATTAGTTGGTACCCAGAATGTTGGAAAAAGCTGTTTAATAGCCTCACTTGTCGATTTTTTAATGCGAACAAGAAATGGAGCATTAGATATGACAAATGATAAGTGGGATCAATTATATCGAAAACAGTTTCTTGAACCGTATCGATTCGGCAGAGAAACGCAGAAAACCTTTGGAGGAGGAGATAACTGCTTCAATCCTTCTGTTCGCACTCCGGAAGGATTCATCTGGACATTCGTAGATGTAGCTGGGGAGGCGATTCAAGATAAGGACACTAAAAAATTCTCTCCTCAGCGTATTATGCAATATTTTGAGTCTGTTTTGCGATGTGATGCATACATCTTTTGTGTTTCTAAAACTAGCCTTTCAGATGCAGGAGCATTCGGAGAAATAGGAACTATTTTTACTCAGTTCTTGAGGATGCTGAAGCCGGAAAAAAGGAATCCTGTTTTACTGACATTAACTCAGATTGATAAAAGCGAATCTGTTTACAGACCGATTATAGAAATACCGGGATGTAATTCTCAGGAATATGTTTATATGAAAGAATCGTTGTTTATGGTTGGCGAGGGTGTATTGCCGATTATGCAGGCCATAGGTGAAGAGTGCTATTATACTGCATTTACTACGTCTGCATACGGTGATAAACCTCTTCCTGTAGACTCCTCTGAATCACAGAACAATTCTCCGAGAAATCTTGATAAAGTGATAGAATGGGTCTTAAGACAATATGGCTTGTCCCCAGTAAATGGATACGCTGACGCAAGTTCAATTACTTTTGACGGATCGGGTTTAAGAAGACAGACGTTTCATGAGAATGGTGATATTGTCCGGTATATTTCCAGAATGTATTTGAATCCAAGTGAAGATGATCTTGCGGTATGGGAAGCGGATAATGGATCATTGATTGCAAAGGTGCAACTTTTTGCTCTTAAGACTTGGAAAAGAATCAAACAAAGAAGAGCTCAGAAAAGGATAAAAGAATAGATTTATGTATTGTGAAATATACGGCACAAGAATTGAACCTGTACCTGGCAGACTACAAGCGTCAGTAGGAGAGGAAACCACTTTTTTTAGAGGTGGTGACGTGTTCGCCAATTTGGGGATTGTGCTTGAACAAGCAAAATCATATGCTCTTTTACGTGAAAGGCGGGATGCATATGCGGACATCGAGGGAATAGAAGCTCTTACTGCCTTCCCGTATCATACGCAGACAGATCAAATCTATGTGGTAATACATAGTTCAAAGCATTTTCAGGGCAGGGATTCGACTTTTGGTGTTATTCAATTATATAGTAGAACAGAACTGCAGAAAAATGAAGATTATCTTCGATGTGTGTTGGGAAGCCAGCACTTAACAGAGGAGCAAGTCATTCGATTGGAGAATCATCCACTTCCGATCGAAAAGATCGTTCGGTACTTACCGGCCTCAGAATGTGATATCCAATCTCTTCCACTAAATCGAAAACTAGTTCTTTCCTATATAGTGGACCTTCTTATGAAGGGTAAAAAAATAGTTGTTCGTCTTCCTTCTTATGAATCGTTCGTTCGGGATTGTAGTCTTTTTTTGCATGAGTTGTTCTCTTTAATCCCGGAAAAGGATCTGTGTAATCTTGCATTCGCGACGGGTCGAAAAGAACCAGATTTAGATGCGCTCGGTGGTTTTCAATTGCTTGTTGTAGATTCATCTGTGTCAAAAGGAGCAACAAGCGGAGAGTGGATAGATGTTGAAGCGGACATTATCTATGATCGCACCGTTTTCTATAATCTTTCCATGGAAAAAAATGCTGTTCGAAAGCAGTTATTGACATCAGGCCTTTTTACTGGGAATTTGACAAATGATTATCAAACACTTGTTCGGTTTTATGATGCATCTGAATTTTGGTGGAGAAACACCGTCCCTGACCGACGTTTTCATAAGCTACGAGAAATCATAGAATACATTCATAATCATATCATCTTTTCGATTGATGAGATTCGAAGAGAGTTTTGCGAGCGCCTTTCCTTGCTGATCGAGTATGAGGGGGGGCTAGAGGAAATGATTCTAGATGCTCTGTTCCTTGAAAGAGGAAAAGACAGGATCTTGATGAGTGAATGGAACGAGACAGTCTCAGAATTAGACGAATTTGGGTTGGATAAAGAATCCTTTAAAAAACTCCAGGAGAAGTGTATGATTACAAAACAACTAATTGAATCAACAAATGAACTTATCAATGAAGCGTCAAAGCTGGCTAATAATGCTTCAACATTATCAGAAAAAGCAGAACAGAATCAGAAAGAGGTTCAAGAAATCAAGGCACTTTTTTCAAGCGTTTCAGATTCATTATCGCGTCAGGTTTCCGATTGTATTGGCGAGATGACAAAGCAGTCTACAGAACTGGAACAGAACACGAAAAAACTAATTGACAGTTCTGAAAGATTGGTGAATCAAACTGCTGATTATCCTGGAAGAATGGAAGAACTAAATGCACAAAACAAGAATCTAATGCAAACTAATGAAGAACAGAATGATCAGATTCATTCTTTAAGAGAAGACATTGCTAAACAAACAACGAGTTTTAATTCTCTGCAAAAAGCTCTAGACGATATATCTGGTGAGATAAAAACAATTAAATCCACAGTACAGAATGCAAGACGGGTATCCGATCAGTTATCTGATGAGATCGAAGAAGTTCGGGGACTGGTAAAGAAGGAATCTCGTCGCAAGGCGTCTTCGGGCTCAAACGGTAAATTACTTGGCTTGTTGGCACTTTTCCTGTCTGTTCTCTTTATGGCAGGTGCTATTACTATGGCAATCTTTGGCAATAAGAGCTTATCTTCCATAAAAAAGCAAGTTGAAGAACTTGGTTCAGAAGTTGATATCTTGCAGCAAACGCCAGAACCAACATTTACTCCGCTGCCTACAGAAGTACCGTTACAGGAACAGATCGAGGCACCCGCTGTTGAGCTTGTTGAGACACAAACGAGTGATACTTCATCTAACATCGAAGCGGAATCAAAACGGCTAAAGATAGAAGACTGGGAAAAGGACGTGATTTATTTAGTGGGCGTTGAACAGGAAAATGTTGATTCTTTCCGAATTCAGAAAGGTCTCTATGTTAATGTTATTGCTTCTTCGCAAGGTGAAAAATGGGATCAAGAATCAATAAAACTGTATCTGAAGGAGAAGAACCTTCTGGACAAGATGTTTGTTGCATCGCCCACGGAAGAGGGAACTGTTCCGGAAACGGAAAAGAATGCAGATGGATCCGAATTAGAAAAGCAAGATCCTAATCCGAATAATGGGAATCCTGATAAGTATTCTGACGGAGCCAATATTCAAGAAAGCCAAGCAGAGCATGCAGAAAACACTCCTTCGGATGATTATAGCGCTTTACAAGAATCACAGGAAACCATCCTTTCAGTATTCGCTGTCGATGAAAAACTATACTTATTTTTCATCAATCTGATTGATGAAAACATACTTTCTCCTGAAGATGCAATTACATTTGTTGATGAAGTGATAAGCAGTAATTTCTCAGAGAAAGATGCAATCGTAGAGTTCAGCAAAGATAATTATCCTGAAAGCTAATTTATATACTCTTAATAACTAAGAGTTTGTTGCATTTATACTTAAATATCGAGGTCTAATTAAGAATGAATCAGATTGAGACGACATCAATTCCTTATTGGCGGAAATTATTGGCGGTCTTCCTTGCTCTGATCGCAACAATAATGCTGATCTTTAGCACGTCGACTTTTGCCATTAAAGATGCATTTTCAAAAAAAAGCACACAAGATATTCTTAAACAGGTTAATTTAGTAGAAGAATATGGAGATTTTGTTAAAGACATTGTTAATGTTGGAATAATGCATCTAACGGATTCAGCGTATACAGATCATCTGTATCTTACAACAGAGCAATTACCGCAGTTTTTTGAAGAGAAAAAAATACGATCATTCATGGCCGAGAAACTATCAGCATTTGCAAAAGTACTACTAACTGAGAAAAATGCTTACTTGGAAGCAAGCGATATCGCTGACTTTTGCAGCTCGATTCCTGAACATATTGAAAAAGAAACCGGAAAGCATATCTCTAAAGAAGAAATTGTTCAAGAAGTTGAAAAGGCAATCGGCGGATCAAGAGTAGAAGCAACAATTAAAACCAAAATTATCAATCAAACAGGAGCAATCATTTGCGAAATCATAGGAATTCTTTTGCTGATTGCAGCATTTCTTCTGGGAATCAATGATGATTTGCTGTGGGATGATTTGATTTTTTCCGGTGCGATTGTTTTTGTAAGTGTTTTCCTTATTGCGGCTAGTCTATTCGTTGAAAGCAGACTAGTCGGGACTTTTAAGATGCTTGGAACGTTATCAGAAGCAATTGGATCTAATGTTGCAATGCTTTGGGTCCGGCATACGCAGGAACTGTTTGCAAATAGAGGAAAGTTAATACTGCTTGGATTGATCCTTCCGACGTTACTTATCATAATCTGTTTGTTCGACAAGAACTATGTGAGAGGGATAGTAAAAAGGAAATATTGAGACATATAGTGTTGAAAAACAAAAGAAGTTATTTAATTGTTTGCTTTCCGAGGTAACTTGCGTTTTGAATTTTTCGATGAGAGGCGTGTCCAGTCAATCATTTCACGAGGTCACTGATTCATACTTGATTAATGAATTGCGGCAAGGAGTATTTAATAGATGATAGCACAGAAATCTAAACGGATTCTTCTTTTATGCTGTTTACTGTTAGCTTTTCTGACGGGATGTACATTGAGCTTGCAGGAGTATCTTTCAGAAGCAGATCAGATTCCAACTGGTAACTATGACCGTTTGCAGGGTCAACTTAATACGAAACCTACATCTGCCGAAAAGTATTACGAAGCAATTAGTAAGGTAATCAACCAAGTTGATGTGATTAGTTCCGATGCTGTTCATACAGAAGCAGAAGCAATTGCTTTTTTTAACAGGCGAGGATTCTCACAGTATCCTGTTACATCTGAATTTACAATTAATGGAGATGTGACGGCAGACTCTGAGATGTCCTCCGAATCACAGGGGAAGCATCCTCTCTATACCACATACTTTTTATCAGAAGACGGCAAGCTCTGGACAATCCTGGATATGAACGGAAGGATCTTTGCAAATCCCGTTTTTTTTAATCTCAGTTCTACACTCGATGTTCAGGTATATGTTTCGGAAACAGATTCCATCATCAGTTATGATGGCATGGAAAACCGATATTATGAGACAATTCCCCATGCAGATACTGTAAGGGTTAAGGTTGTTGACCGGATAGATGCAGAGACATTGAATGGATTAACAGAAGAGGAGCTTAACAATAAGTGAAAAATTATAAACAGTTAATAATCATTATCTGCTCTTTGTTGTTTGTTGCCTCTCTGCTTCTAGGAGTCAAAGCCCGATTCGCTATCGCAGAGGAAGAAGAGGATTCCAGGAATCTTATAATTGTATCCATCGGAGACTCATATGCTTCTGGTGAAGGCATACCTCCTTTTTACGGTCAGGAGGACGCAAAGAAGGCGAATATTCAGAACGGGTATATGACAAAGCCGGTTGGGTGGCTCGCTCATCGGTCAGTGCACAGTTGGGAGGGAATGTTAACTCTGGATGGTGTTGATGGATCCATGTCGGATGAACGAAACATTGGAACGCATTGGTTTTTTGTCGCGGCTTCCGGTGCTACAACTGAAAACCTGTACTATTCACAGCATAAAACCGTTAATAATAATGCGTTGGATGCAATGTCAAACCTATATGGTCTTTTCTCTCCGGATGATTCAGGTTATGATCTCGAGCCCCAGTTGAATGTGTTTAAATATTTGAAAAAAAATGGCCTTAAGGCAGATTATGTAACCGTATCCTTGGGCGGAAATGATGTTTATTTTGCAAAAATTATTACACAAGCTGCAATAGAAGGCGATTATATTAGTTTTTATGGGCTTCAAAAGAAGATAGACAGTATCTGGAGAGAGTTCGATAACACCATTCAATATCGCATCAAAGATGCATATCGAGCGATCTCAGAGGAGGCAGGCACTCAGGCTACAGTTCTTGTGGTCGGGTATCCCGGCTTGCTCAGCCCAAAGGGATCGATGGTTTTCTTCAATACCTGGGAAGCGCAGTACATAAATGAACAGGTTACAAAGTTTAATGACAGATTATCTGGTATTGTTGAATCATTGAAGAATGAAAAAAATGACAAAAACAAATATAAGGGCTATAACATCGAGTTTGTACCTGTTGAACAAGCATTTGTTGGCCATGAAGCGTATTCTAAAGATGCGTGGATAAATGAGATCATTATTCCTGCACAGCCAATGGATTTGGATACAACGAGTCCATTTAGCGCCTATTCTATGCATCCCAATATAAAGGGGGCTATAGCGTATAGGGACTGCGTTCAGGAAGTGATTGATGGCTTGGAAAGAAAGAGGGAGGCTTCAAAGATTCAGGATTCGGTTATAAGCTCTATTTCAGAGGAAGAACCAACACCTGTTCCGGATCAGGAATCGACTATCACGCCCACTCCGGGTCAGGAATCAGGTAAAACGCCTACTCCAGGCCAAAGCAGCAAACCGAATCTCCTGGATAAACTCTTGTCCAATTCCCATGTTAAAGAGATTGGAATGACGTTTGAAGACCTGAATGCCAAATATGGGCCGATGGAATATCTTTATCTGGATACCCATGAACCGATTGAAGCGGTGTTTAGAAATGCTCCGAAAGGGCCGGTACGTTTTTTCTTCCAGAATGTTGGTGAAATACCCGGCGAATTGTGGGATGAATCAATTGAGAATAATGGAAAAATCTCTCCTTCCAGCGCCAGAAAGATCCTAACTGATTCGGATATTTGTACAGGAATCAGTGCAACTTTCCGAACGTTCGGAATATCCAAACTGAATGATTATAAGAACCCACTTACGAAAGATACACGTTACCTGAATGAACTGTTCGACATCTATTGTTATACGACCCAGTATCGTAATTATCTCTTTGAAGTAGCCTGTGATTATGGATCAAAGACATTCAATGAAAGCAACTGGGTTGATATCACGCTTCCAAGCGAGGACTGGCCAGAACGCAATGAAACGAAGCATGAAGAACCAGTTCCTACCATGCCCGAGCAAAAAGAAGAGAAGCACGAGGAACCAGTTATCGTCTTACCTGAGGAAGAAGAGAAACACGAAGAGCCCGTTGTTGTCGTACCTGAAGAACCAAAGGAAACAAAGGCATCATCGAAATGGCATTATGATCCTTATGCAGCGTTGAATTCAGCAGAGGACGTATTGAATACGATCGATGGAAAAGGCGCGACTTATATGTCAAAGCTGATTCGAAACGGAGGCTTAACAAAAGTTAAGCAAAGCGGCGCGGGAGATCTGATCGATTATCTGAACAACCCAAAGAACTGGGACGGGGAAAGAATCGGAAAAGTCGTGACGGATCCGGCATATAGTGAGCTGGAAGTCGGAGATATTCTGTGCTCGGTTTGCTCGAAAGGCGGCGATTCCGGCAATTACTCGAACGGACATGATAAGGGTAAAAACCGGTATTGGGGGATACAGGTATTCTTCGTATCAGAAGTCGGGCCGGATTATGTACGTGTTTATTCAAAGAATAACGACCGGCATAACGAAATGATTCGGCTATCCTGCAACGGAGGCGATTTTACTGATAAGTGCGGGACATGCGGGAACAAAAAGAACTCCCACTGGATCGCATTCTGCTTCAGTGACGCCGTGAAAGCACAGCAATCAAAACCGGAACCTCAACAACCGGCTAAGAAGACGCTCAAGGCGAAGGATGGCGGATTCCATACAACGGATGAAGGATTAGGATTCTTTGCGGACGGAAAAGGAAACCGGATGCCGCTCGGATTCGGAGAGTATGACAATTTAGACGAACAGTATGCTGTTTCGAAAGCCTGGGAGATCGTCGCCAATACTCCGAATGTTGAAGAATACGGCTTCTTTGATGTTGACCGTGATGGGCATAAAGAACTGGTCATGAAAACTGGAATGGGCGAAATTGATTATCAATATGAGTTTATCAAGTTTGACCTCAACTCTATGAATGACTTCGACTGGCTGGGCAGTACAGATGCGTTCCATTCGGTATTATTGGAGAACAAAGGTTATCTGATCAAAGAAAGCATAACGACGTGGAGCCAGACAGTTTCCCGGATCGAATACAAAAACGGCAAACTGAAAGAAACAGTCCTTGCCGAATATGAAATCGGAGAAGATGGGAACTATGTCGATTTGGGATACAAACAGGTCTATCTCTGCACGAAGAATATCTATCTGAATTATTAATCTTGACAGATCATTCTTCATTTTCGGCAACTGCAATGGATAAAAGAATCCTGCTTGCTGCGATCAATGGATAATTGCTTCTTGAGCAAGAAGGAATCTCCAAGAGAAAGAGTAAGGAAATGAAAAGAAACCTCTTAAGAATTGTGCTGCTTGTTCTGTCGTGTATGTTCAGCGCATGTATCGTGAAACCGGAATACATTGCCGAGAGTGCACTGATTCCCAGGCAGCCGATACCTTCCCAGACCATAGAAAACACAGCTGATTCCAGCCTGGTCACGGATATTCCGGTACAGACAGAGGAACCCGCAGCGGTGGAAATAATGGGTACCGACAGCGATTTGCCGGAAGGAACCGGTGAGTCGCTGTCTTCTGATCCGTCCTCTGAGGCGCAGGCAGCCACGGGCACAGAACCTGAAGAGAACGGGTACTTCTATTCATTTCTAGCAGACGATCAGAAACGGATCTACCGCGAGATCAGACAGGTTTGGGAGAGCTTTGAACCCGAACATGTCATGCAGACGAACGGCATAGAAGACTATGATACTGCCTACTATTCGCTCATCATGGATTATGCGCAGTACTATTACGATTCTGTGTATTCGGTCATGTATGACGATACAGGGAAGATCTACATCAATCTGAAGGACGATGCTCCGGTTGAACAATACCAGAAAGAACTGGCAATGATCCGGGAGGTAACGGATTCCATCATCGCGTCGATTCCGGGAAATGCGACAGAATATGAAACAGTCAAGCTGTTCTTTATTTGGCTTTGCGAGAATGTATCCTATGAACATTCAGACAGGGACCAGGATATCAGGAGCGTTTTTATCGACCGGAAAAGCGTATGCAACGGATATGCCCGGGCACTTCAATATCTCTGCAGCAGGGTCGGTATCCAGTGCGCTCTTGCTGCAGGCAAAGCGGACAATGCGCAAACGCCTCCAGAGGACCATGCTTGGGATCTGGTCCGGATCGACGGGCAGTATTACTGGGTCGATCCTACCTGGGGAGATCCCGTTTTGGAGGATCCTGCCGCTGACGGTGTCATCAATTACTACTATCTGTGTACGACAGACGAGTTTCTGTCCAGGACGCATACGCTTGAACCGTTTGAAGTTGAGACCGAGCAGTCTGTCTATCAGGTGGAGTATCCGAAATGCACGG
>JAEEGL012448377.1_pt1 | contig 43085 bp, 34 predicted proteins | sample 9134231 | NCBI WGS metagenome assembly JAEEGL01 (sample SAMN16246548, study PRJNA631951) | gut metagenome | biome: gut microbiome; feature: rumen; material: fiber-attached | host: Bos | place: Iran: Karaj | collected 2018-10 | reverse complement strand
TCATTGTAACCATATCCGGCGTATTTGGTTGTGTAGCTTTGCGTATAGCCGCCGGCGTCAGGGCATTGATAAAGTTTGGAGTTGCTGGCGTCTTCGCCGCCACCAAGGCCGATGGCCAGAATGCCCGGTTCGGACATGTTCCAGTTGCTGTCATAGCAGGCGTCCCATCCGCCATAGTAGAGGACAAGGGGGCAGAACTGGTCATCAAAGGTGCTGGCGTACATGATCTGCATCATGCCAATTTGCCGTAAGTTGTTGCTGCAGTAGATTTGTCGGGCTTTTGCCTTCGCTTTTTGCAAGGCGGGAAGCAGCATGCCGGACAAAATGGCAATGATGGCGATGACGACGAGCAGCTCGATCAAGGTAAAGCTACGCCGCCGCCGCGGGAAGGCCTCAGCCACGCCCGCGGACGGGAACACTGGAATTTTCATGTTACCTCTCTTTGTGTGACGCGCACAAAAATTGCTCCAGGCAAGCCTGGCAAGGTTGTTCTTCGGCACGGGATCCGACTATACGGTTGCGCGACAGCCACGGAATTTCACCATGATTCACCGTTGACGCCGAAGACGGAATAAAAACATATTTACTATAATGGCTGAACCTGCGAAATCAATCGACGGGGGGACGGGGGACGGAAAGGCATGGGACGAGAGACGGGGGACGGGAGACGGGAGACGGAAAGGCCCCATGGGGACACGAAATAACCGCCTTATGGGGCCGTAAAACAATTTAAGTTATTGATTACCAATTACTTGCGTTTCGTGTGAGCAATATGGCCTTGAGAGCCCGCGTCATGGAGGTCCAAAAGATCCTTGTGGTTTTCCACCACCTTGAGAACGGCGTCGGCGTATTTGTCAATGCGTTTGGGCTCCATGTGCTTGAACCACGGCTCGTGGATGACCTTGGCGTTGATGCCCTCTGAGACGGGAAGGGAGCCGGTCAGTGCGCGCAGATCCGTGCCTTCAGGCAGATAGAGGGAGGCGGTGGGGCGGCCGTGGCCGAAGATGTCCGTCTCATAGAAGAGGGAGGAGCGATGCAGGGGGAAATTGCAGCCTGCGCTGAAGAAGTCGCCGCCCAATTCGGCGTTCACCGCCTTGACGAAGGTGACGTTGGAGATGCCATCGAAGGCCTCCGGATCATAATGGAAGGCGGAGGCGTACCAGCCGGACTTGTCGGAGTTCTCCCATGTAGGATAGATCCAGCGGATGCCGGGGAGGTCGTGGCCCAGCCGCTTCCAGAAGTACTTCAGAGCGGCGTCAATCTCCGCCCGCTCCGCGTCCTGCTTCTTGAGCTGCTCGATGCCGATGGCAGCGGAAACCTGATGCATGCGGAATTTCTGTCCGCCCACGGGCAACTGGAGGGTGTCCGCGTATTCCTCTGGCTTGTAGCAACTTCCGATGCGGTCATAGTGGCCGAAGCGGATGGCGCGGCGGTAGATTTCTTCATCATCGGTGACCAGCATGCCGCCTTCGCCGACGGCGAAGGACTTGCCGCTCATGAGGGACATGGCGGCCACATCGCCGAAGTTGCCCAGGCGGCGGCCTTTGTAAGTTCCTCCCTGAGCGTGAGATACGTCTTCGATGACCTTGAGTCCGTGGCGTTTGGCGATGGCCATGATGGCATCCATATCCGCCGGATGGGCCAGATAGTGGACCACCATGATGGCCTTGGTCTGTGGGGTGATGCGGGCTTCCACGCTGGCGGGATCCAGCTGGAGATTCTCCGGATCGATGTCGCAGAAGACCACGGCGGCGCCCAACGTGAGGGCGGCGGTGCAGCTGGCCCAATAGGTCACGGAGGGGCAGATCATCTCATCGCCTGGCCCGAGGCCGATGCCGTACATGGCGGCCCACAGCGCATTGGTGCCGGTGTTGTGGGTCAATGCATGGCGGGTGCCCTGCCAGGCGGCAAACTGCTTCTCAAATTCGATGGAAATGTTTGTGCCGGACATATTTCCGTCATTGAGGACATCCAGCTGCGCCTTTCGCATGGCGTCGTTGACGATGGGCCAATGGAACAGGTCCGCATCCACTTGGGGCGTGTTGGCCGCAATGGGAGTTCCACCGAGAAGCGCCAATTTACTCATGATTCATCGCCTTTTTGTAAGTTATTGATTATCAATATGTTAGAAAACAAATTTGGTTATGCGGCTGGCTTCAAGCTCCCCTGCCCTATTGGCGTCTGCGCAGGATAAGTGTCACGCTGATGACCGTCCAGATGACGAACATCAGTGCGGAGAGGAGGAGCACTTTCATCCAGCCGATGGTGAACACCAGAGTCAGCGCGAGGGCGGTGCAGATGCCGCCGCCGAGGAAGGGTTCGTGGAACAGCTGCTTGTAGCCGAAATTGGTGGCCGCCGGCGTCTTGTTCTCCGGATCGACGGTGCGCAGCAGCATGAGGCCCGTGGCGGTGACGCCGAGAGCCTGGCCGAATTCCGCGATGGCGCATTCGAACCAGGCGTTGGGCAGCAGTCTCGGCGCCACGAAAACCACCATGAAGACGCCCCACGCCAGTCCCGCCACGCTCAGGATGAGCAAGGGCATCCAGTTCTCCAACACGACGGAGAGCTTGATGGTGGCCACCGCGGAGACGATGAGAAAGTCCAGCGACGCGCCGGAGAGGCGCTGCATCTGGCCATGGTCAATGAGGCGGTTGACCCGCAGCTTCTGGGAGACCAGCTGGATCAGGGAGCCGCCAATCATGCAGAGGGGAAACAGGGGGAAGCCGTTGAAGATCCGCGTCGTCGCCTTGGGGAAGAGCCAGATTTCCAAATGGGACAGGCCGCAAAGCATGCCGTAGCCGATCAGGACGGCCAGTCCCAAGACGGAGATGTGCCACGCCAAGGAGTCGATGGAGTCGCACAGCACCGTCTGTCGGCCGGCGCTGGGGGCGTTATCGGCCCGATAGATGCCCAGCCGTTCATGGCGTGACCGCTGGTCAAAGGAGCGGACGCAGGTGATGTGGGCGTTCTTCAGTGCCCAGTTGATGAGGGCCATGCCCACCACAATGCCCAAAATCATGCCGATGGTGGCCATGGTGTAGCCCAACGCGATGCCATTCTCCCAATCGAAGGTGCGGAAGGTCTCCGCCATGCCGCCCACGGTGCCGTGGCCGCCCTCGAAGCCAATCTCCAGCAGATTGCCAAAGGCCGGCGGCGTCCCGAAGAGGGGCATGAACACAAATCCGGCCAGAGACAGCCCGATGACATACTGCCCCCACGCCATCAGCTGTCCCATGCACAACTGCGGCAACGCCATGCGGAAAACCTCTTTCAGCTTTGGCGTCACCGTGCCCAAAAACAGGGTGGCGAAGATGATGTTGATGAGAAAGCCCGGCAGCCGCCCCATAATCTTCAGCCACTCCGCCGGAATCCGCTCCTTGAAAATCGTGAGAAAGACCAGTCCGATGAGTCCGCCCACTACGGAGCTGGGCAGATACAGCCGCTGCAGCAGCGGTATCCACACGCGGACGACTTTGCCCACAAACAGGAGCAGACACAGTATGCAGAAGATGATGATGGCAGGCATAAAGAATTAGAAATTAGAAATTAGAAATTAGGAATTTGTCTAGAGGAGCTAGAGGGAGCTAGAAGAGCTAGAAGTGCTAGAGGAGTCAGAAACTCTAGATAAGCTGTATGTTACTGATTACTAGCCAATTACAACTTCGCGTCCCGTTTTGGCGGACTCATAGACGGCGGCCAGAATCTTGATCATGTCCACGCCCTGCTGAGGGATGAAGCAGGGTTTGGCGGTGCCGTCGAGAACGTCAATGAAATGGCGCAGGTTCCGCGCATGGCCATCGTCCCGAAGGCCGCCGGCGAGGGAGAGGTCCGTCAGTTGTCCATGGTCGTCGGAATAAATCTCCAAACTATTGCCGTTCAACCACTTCATGCCGGCCTTGGTGCCGCGCAACTCGACGAAGCGCCGCTCCTCCTTCACGTTGGAGGCCCAACTGAATTCAATCTGCAGGACCGCGCCGTTGTCAAAGCGGATCATGCCCATGGCCAAGTCCTCCACGTCGAAGGTGCCGTTGGCCATGGCGTCGCCGAATTTGCTGTTTTCGGAGTCGGACTCCTCCGTGGCGGCGAATTTGCAGAAGGTGGCTCCGGAGACGGCCACCGGCGTGGGATTGCCCATGAGCCACACCGCCAAATCAATCATGTGGACGCCCAAATCGATAAGCGGGCCGCCGCCAGACTGGGCCTTGGTGGTGAACCAGCCACCCTTGCCCGGAATGCCGCGACGGCGCTGCCACGCCGCCCGCCCTGCGTAGATTTCCCCCATCTTGCCATCCATGATGTACTGTTTCATGTAGGTGGAGGCGTCCGCAAAGCGGTTGTTGCGCATGACCATGAGGACTTTGCCGGCCTTTTCGGAGGCGTCTTTCATGGCCTGCGCCTTTTCGGGGCTAACGGCGTCCGGCTTCTCGCTGAAGACATGCTTTCCGTTGGCGAAGGCCTCGACGGCAATTTCGGAGTGGAGGTAGTTCGGGGTGCAGATGTCGACGAAATCGATGTCTGGCCGCTTGAGCATCTCATGGTAGTCGAGATAGATGTCGGCCTGAGGGTTCAGTTGTTGGGCGACCTCCTCCGCCCGCCCGCGGATGAGATCGCAGGCGGCAACCAGTTTCACGCGCTTCTCGTTCTTGTAGAAGGGGGTATGGGCCCAGCGCTGAATGCCGCCGCAGCCGACGATGGCCATATTGTAGGTTTTCATGGCGTTCCTTTCAATTCACAGACATTGACCGTTATGACGGGATGGCGGACCCTACGGACGCACCATCCGATTCCAATAATATATACACGCAACGCAATTCGCAAATTGGCATCATGGGGAATTCGGCGCGGCGACGGCGGCGGCGCATTTTTGGTTCAGCCGCCGGAACTCGCGGGCGGCGATGCAACCAGCCACCGCCACTGCCACCACATCCCCCAGCGGCATGCTCCACCAAATGCCCGGAATGCGGTAGTAGTACGACATCACCAACATGAGGGGAATCAGACATAAAACCTGTCGTGACAGAGAGATGAAGATGGAGAGGCCAGCGCGTCCCGTGGCTTGGAAATAGTTGCCCATGGTGATGGTGACGCCAATGACAGGAAAGACCAAAAAGATGATGCGGGTGGCGTGGACCCCCATGGTCACCATTCCCGGGTCCCGATTGAACGCCATGATGAGCAGCCGTGCCCCCGCCATGACCAGTGCCCAGCAGGCCACCCCCATGGTGAAAGCGATTTTGAGGGCAAGAAGCAGGGTCTCCCGCACACGGTCGAACTGGCCGGACCCCGTGTTGAACCCCACAATAGGCTGCATGCCCTGCGTCAGACCGATGACGGGCATCAGGGTGATCATGAGAATGCTGCCCACGTTGCCCCATGTCGCGATGGCGTCGGAGGCCTGCTCCACGGAGTCCGCATAGTGGTTGAAGCAGTTGTTGACGACGATGTTGATGGCGCTGCCCGCAAACTGCATCAGACAAGGTGCGATGCCAATGCTCAGAATTCGGACAATGATGTGGGGTCGCGGCAGAATGTTCCGCCAATGAAACCGCAGCACGCCCTGCCCTTTGATGAAATGCCACAGCGCCCGCGACGAGCTGATGCACATGGACAGCACCGTGGCATAGGCCGCCCCCGCGATGCCCAGCTTGAAGCCGAAGATGAAAATCGGGTCCAAAATGATGTTCGACACGGCCCCCAACACGATGACCGACATGGCCTTCTTGCTGTTTCCTTCCGCGCGGATTTGGGCGCTCAGGCTAAAGCTCAAATGCTGGAAGACGTTGCCCCACAATACGATAGACAAATATTCATGCGCATAGGGAATGGTGACCGCATTGCCGCCAAACAGCACCAACGTCTTGTCCAGCAGCGCAAGAGCCAAAAACTGCACGGTGATGATGAAGAAGAGGCAAAGGAAAAGAAGCTGCCCCAAAACCCGCTCCGCCTCATCCCGACGGCGTTCCCCAAGATACATGGAGATGAGCGCGCCGGAGCCGGCTCCGAACATCATGCCGAAGGCCCCCAAAATGATCATGTAGGGGGTCGTCAGGACCAGTCCCGCAATGGCCTCCTTGCCCACGCCGTTTCCAATGTAAAGGCGGTCGACGATGTTGTACAGCATGTTGACCGTGGTGGAGATGACGGCGGGAATGGACAGACGCCACAGCAGCTTGCGGATGGGCTCCGTGCCAAGAAATTCAGATGTGCTCTGAGAGCCGGACATAAACGACTGGAAATTAGGAATTTGAAATTTGAAATTAGAAATTAGAAATTTCTTTTTCTAGGGCTTCTAGGGCTAGCTACCATTCCTTGCCCAAAAGCCTTTCCACATTGCGGTAGAGGATGTTCCGCTTGTCATCGTCCGTGATTTCGGCGGAGAGGACGCCGCCGATGCCCTGAAATTCATCAAACCACGGCATGTCCGTGCCGAAGAGAATCCGTTCAGAGCCGACGTCCTTCACCAACCGCTCGATGTAGCCATAGTCTCCAGGGATGGCGGTCAGCTCCAGCCAGACATTGCCCGCCGTCTCGGTCACGACGCGACGCGAATACTCCGTGTCGCGATAGATGGAATGGCCCATGAAGAACTTGACGTTTGGATACTTTTGGGCGACTTCGAGCATCAGCGGGCCGCCATCGTACTTCGAGCCTCCCCATGTATGGTTCAGAATGGGAATGCCCCTCTCGTTGGCGAAGTCCAAAGCATAGGCTAATTCAGGGGCCGTGACAGGCACCTGATAGTAGTCGCAGAGGAACTTGAGGCCCACCGCCCATGGACGCCATTGCTCGAACCGCGCCAAATCCTCACGAATCCGGTCAGGGTAATGCGGATTGATTCCCACGTACATGCGAAGATGCTCCGGAAAGGCGCGGCAGATGTCCACCACCTTCTCGTTGCGCATGTTGCCGAACAGGACGTGGTGATGGCTGAACACCAAATGCTTGACGCCGCAGCGCTTCAGATGGGCGACCACATCGGCGGGCTCGCAGCGCTTGAAATAGATGGCGTTGTGCGCGCCCATGTGCCCATGCATGTCGTACACAGGGCAGTCCGGAACGATTCCGTTTGTCCAAAACGCGTTGGCCAGGCTGCCTTTCTCTTCCCAAAACGATGTCGTGGTCATTATTCCGCCTCCTTCAGAATCCGTTCCATGTTTCCGCCGGCGATTTTGGCGATGTCCTCTGGCTCAAGTCCCGAATGCTTCAGCTGGAGCATCTGGTTGCCGTGGTTGAAGACAGGAAAGCCGCTGGCATAGAGAAGCCGGTCGGCACCGTAGAGCTCCACCAAGTCGCGGATGCCTTCCGGCACCCAATAGCCACTCAGGGCGAAATGGAAGCCGACGTAGTTCTCCAGCAGCGGTCGGATCTGACGATCGATTCCCCACTTCCCCCATCTCGAGCGAAAAATAAACGTGTTTTTCGGGAATTCGGCCACGAAGGCGTAGAGCTCCGGCCAAAGGTTGTCAAAGCAGTCCAACAGCACAGGCACCTTGCGTTCGGCCGCCGCATCCATGAAATGTCCAAGTGTCAGCCGGCAAGCGACATAGCGGTGCTCGGTGGGATTCAGCGTCAAGGCGGCGATGCCCTTTGACCGCATGATGTCGAAGAGCTGATCGGGCGGCGGAATCTCCGGACACTGCTGAGGCAGCAAGCACCATGCGCCGACCAGACGGTCAGGCGCCGTCGCCACCTCATTGGCAATCATTTCGTTGGAGAGCTGCGGCATCGTGGCGACGCCCGCATGCACCACCAGCGCCTTCTCCACGCCTGCTCGATCCATCTCCTGCAACAACTTCCGCGCGTCCGGGCCAGGTCCCTGCATGGTGTCGCCAATCACACACCCCGCGTCAAAAAACGTCAGCCCCTTCATTCCATCACCTCCGATATCCATGAAATCTGCCGTTTGTCCACCAAGGTCGCCCTTGCGCAGACTCGCACTATTTCAGACAAAACACGACAATTCCTATTAACGTATTCCCAAAATCCATTTATTCCAATCGAAAAGCCCCACATCCCGTTGACTGAAGACGCGGGACGCGGGGCGTGGAATATGGGACATGGGATGATTTATTCTTTATCCAGCCAGGTCACTTTGCCATTGTCATCAATGGCGATAAATTTGTATTTTTTCATGGCCTTGATGATCTTTGCCGTTTCATCTTCAGGCTTTTTCAGGTTTTTCATCAGCCAATTTTCTAACGTGCTCACCCGCTTGCATTTATGTTTCCTCAAGTCAGCCACGATGGCCAGAAAATCCATTTTTAGCTTCGATGACGCCGCAGGAGCAGGCGCCGGTGGAGCCAGTGGAGCCGATGGCGCCGATGGCGCCGATGGAGCCGATGGAGCTGGTGGCGGAAGTGGCGGTGGTTGTGGAGCCGGTGGTGGAGTAGGAAGTGGCTGTGGAGGAGGTGTCTCTTGAACGTCAAGTTCGAAGAATTGCGTGCAGGCATTTCGGAAACTGACTAGAGCCCGTTGGTCTCCCATCCCATAGACCATGCAGTCCGCATTCCGCAACCGTTGAGCCAAAAGGGTGAAATCGCTGTCGCTGGACACGATGACAAACCCGTCGTATCTGCCGCTGGCCAAAAAGTCCATCGCATCAATGACAAGGGCAAAATCCGCGGTGTTCTTCCGGTCGATGTTGTTGATTTGCGGACGCGCCTCAAGGGCATGCTGGCGGACGGCCTCCTTCCAGCTTGCCGTGCCTGTGAACGCCGTCACATTGCCGTAGGCTCGACGGGTGATGGGTTCCCCAAGCCGCTCCACAATGGCAAAAATCTCCTGGGCACACGATGAGCTGATGTTGTCGGCATCAATCAAAACCGCTAGTTTCATGGGATGTCCTCCATGAGATGTCACACGTGAGGTCTCTAATACAATATACATAATATAGCACAGGTGGGTCCTGTCGCCCCCTTTGAATGGCGGCTATTCGACCCTGTAGATTAGAGGTTTATCTAATATATTGCGCTTCAAGAACTTAATAAACGTTTTTCAAATATAAATCATGCAATTATGGAACATTTTTCCAATGGAAAGTACTGCATTTTGGAACATTTTTCCAATAAAAAGTGCCTCATTTTGGAATATTTTTCCAACGAAGACCCCTTGTCTCGCGTCTCGCGTCCCGTAACCTCCCGTCCCCCGTCTCCCGTCTCTCGTCCTATTACCTCCCGTCCCTCGTCTCCCGTCTCCTGTCCCGCAGAAAGAAACGAGCCGCCCCCAGAATGGCGGCTATTCGACCTTGTAGATTAGCGGTTTGTCTAACCTATTGCGTTGCAATAACATAAGAAAATAGACCGGCAGATGGACGATGGCTCCCTGCTGCGAGACCTCACCCTTTCCGCTGAGAACCCATGCCTTCGGAATGGCGAAGGACGGCTCGGACATCAGGTTGTCCAAGGCGGCATGGGCGGTGACGTTCTTTCCGCTCTTCACCTCAATCGGCAGGACGGTGCCCTCCGTCTCCACAAGAAAATCCACTTCTCCACGCCGCTTTGAGTTATAGTAGTAGAGAGTCTCATAGCCGTGAGCCGTAAGTTCCTGCGCCACAAAGTTTTCATAAACGGCTCCAAAATTGATGTCCATTTCGCCGTTGAGGATTTTCAGTTGAATGCCGTCCATATAGAACGAGCAAAGCAGCCCCACATCGTTCATGAACAGCTTGAAGAGATTAGCCTTCCGCGCCAGCTCCAGAGGGATTTTCGGCTCATCCACATTGAACACGGGAATCGCGACTCCCGCTTCCCTCAGCCAAACAAAATCATCCTCCATGCGGTCAAAACGCCCCCGTCCCGTCGTATTTTTGAGATAAAACCGCTTGTTGTGACGGTTCAGCTCCGACGGAATGAGCGAATAGATGGTCTTGAGCTTCATGTGCAGACGTTCATCGTATTTGGTGACATCGCGCTGATACTCCTTGACGATGGTCAGCTGCTCTCGGGTCACCTGCTGAAGATCGTTGGTGTCCAAATACCGTTGAACGACAGCAGGCATTCCGCCGGTGATCAGATACAGAGCATGGTAGCGCATCATCCGCCGATGGATGACGGCATCTGGACTACGCAGGTTCGCGGCACATTCCCCTAGATGCCCCATCACGTCATCCCCAATCCCATTGGCTCGCACAAATTCCTCAAAATCAAGGGGAAACATCTGTGCCTCATCCATGTAGCCCACGGGCACGGAACGGATGTTCTTCAGCTCCACCCCCAATAGGGAACCGCTCAGGATGTAGCGGTAGCTTCCCTCTTCCACAAGAAATTTCACAAATGTGACCGCTTCCGGACAGACCTGCACCTCGTCAAAGAAGATCAGTGTGCGGCCAGGGACAAGACGTTTCTCTGCCAACGCGGAAATCCGCAGAAGCACATCCTTCACATCCTCTGCATTGGCGAAGATGGCACGCGCCTCCGCATTCTGAATGAGGTTGAACTCAATGAACACCTCATAGTGAGATTCTCCAAATTCGCGGACGCTGAATGTCTTGCCCACCTGTCGTGCCCCCGTCAGCAGCAGGGCTTTTCGCGCAGGATCTGTATGGAACCGTTCTAGAACTGAATTGATCTTTCGTCTTAACATCTTGACAATTCCTTATCTATGCCATAATACTCTAGCATGTTTGGAACATTTTTCAAATGCAAATCATGTCATTTTGGAACATTTTTTCCAATGGAAAGCACCGCATTTTGGAACATTTTTCCGATATGAATCATGTCATTTTGGAACATTTTTTCAATGAGAGCCCTTGTCTCCCGTCTCCCGTCTCTCGTCCCACTCTTCCTGTGACGGGAGACGGGGGGACGGGAGGTAACGTGGCAAAAGCCATGGGAGAGGCTATATTAAAGGGTTGACAATCCGAAGGAGGGGCACGGAATCCGACGACACGCGTGCAGTCGGTCTCCGTCACAGGAAATTCCACAGAGTGCGCGCTGATTTGCATGATCCCATGGGCAAAAACTGTTTTTCAAGTCGCATCGGCTATGTCTTGGCGGCCGCCGGTTCCGCCGTTGGCCTTGGCAACATCTGGCGTTTCCCCTATCTGACCGCAAAATACGGCGGGGGCATCTTCCTTCTTACCTATCTCATTCTTATTCTGACCTTTGGCTATTCCCTTCTGATTGCGGAGAATTGCCTTGGCCGCATGACCGGCAAAGGCCCCATCGGAGCATTCCGCGACCTCTGCGCGGGGAAGGATTCATTTTTAGGCAAGGTCAGCATCGGCGGCTGGCTGAACTCCATCGCGCCGGTCATCATTGTGCCGTACTATTGCGTCATCGGCGGATGGGTCACCAAATACTGCGTCGCCATGTTCACCACCCCCATCAGCCAATTCCACAAGGACGCCACCATCATGGTGGACGGCGTGCTCAAGGACGCCTCCACCACCTACTTCACCCAATTCATCACCTCCACCTGGGAGCCCATCCTTTATTTTCTGCTTTTCGCCGCCATTCTGATCGCTGTGGTCGCCATGGGGGTTGAGAAAGGCATTGAGCGCTTCAACAAGATTCTGATGCCGCTTCTGGTGGTGATGTGCGTCGGCATCTGCATCTACTGCTGCTTCCTGCCCAACGCGGGGGAAGGTCTCCGCTACTATCTCCTGCCCGACAAAAGCCAGTTCAGCTACATGACCGTGGTGGCGGCCATGGGGCAGCTGTTCTTCTCCCTTTCCATCGCCATGGGCATCATGGTCACCTACGGCTCCTATATGCGGAAGGAGGACAATCTGGTGGGGAACGTCAATCACGTGGAGATCTTTGACACCGGCGTCGCCTTTTTGGCAGGGCTGATGATTATTCCCGCCGTCGTGTCCTTCGGAGGCAGAGAGGCGGCGGAGTCCGCTGGCCCTGGACTGGTCTTCTGCACCATGCCCAAGGTCTTCGCCTCCTTCCCCGCGGGGCGTCTGGTCGCCATCCTCTTCTTCCTGCTGGTGCTGTTCGCGGCGGCCACCTCCGCCATCTCCCTGCTGGAGACCAACGTCCAGACCATTGGACAGGAGCTGAAGATGAGCCGCAACCGTGCCATCGTCATCAGCTTTGCGGAGATTCTGGTCCTCGGCGTCATCACCATTCTCGGCTACAGCGTCCTGTCCAATGTGCATCCCCTCGCCTTCATCGAACGCTACAAGGGCATGGACATTCTGGACAGCACGGACTTTGTGGCCAACAACGTCATCATGCCTCTGGGAGCCATCTTCACCACGATTCTTGTCACGGCAGTCGTCGGTTTGGAGCGTTTCTGCAAGGAGGTCGACACCACAGGCACCCAATGGAAACGCCGCGGCATCTTCCAGTTCTGCATGTGCGTCATCGTCATCCCCTGCCTGCTGATTGTGCTTCTGAACTCCATCGGCATCCTGAAATAGCACGGAATTGACAAGAAGCGTAAAGGACGTCACGGAGGCGACTTATGGAAGCAAAGAAGGTTCTTGTCTTTTTGGGGGCGAAGACGCCATCCGATTCCACCTACACCCAAGCGGTGATTCAGTTTGGGGAGGGACTGGCTCAGCGCGGGATGCCATTGGTCTACGGCGGCACCACTGAAGGCACCATGGCCATTCTGGCGGACGCGGTGTTGCAACATGGCGGCACCGCCATCGGCGTCTTCCCCAAGACCCTGCATCCGAATCTCCTCTATAAGGGACTGACGCAGACTTTCATCACCGAAAATCTGGAGGAGCGCAAGGCGGAAATGTTCCGTTTGGCGGACGCCATTGTGGCGTTGCCCGGCAGCATCGGCACATGGGACGAGCTGTTCAACACCTTGGTGCGCGTGAAAAGCGACAAAGCGCACCGCCGTCCCGTCAAACCCGTCGCCGTCTTGAACCTCAACGGCTTCTACGACGGCATCGCGGAACTGCTCCAACGCTCTGTGCAGGAGGGCTACACCGCCCCGCGCTTCGCCCGCCTGTTGTTCATGGCTCCCTCGGTGCCCAAGCTATTCGAGTGGCTGGATGCCCAATTCGCGACGACGGATGTCCCTGCAGGCCAGTGACATCCGTATCTTTTGGCCATTGAAGCCCTATTTCAGGGCCTTCTGGCCAATGTCACGACGGAATTGCACGCCGTCCCAATGGATTTTGTCCACGGCGGCATAGGCATGGTCAATGGCTTCGCGGATGGTGTCGCCCAAGGCGGTGACGCCAAGGACACGGCCGCCGTGGGTGACGAAATGGCCGTCCTTCATCGCCGTTCCCGCATGGAAGACGACGGCTCCCGTGGCGGCGGCATCCTCCAAGCCGGAGATGATGCATCCCTTTTCGTAAGCTCCTGGATAGCCGTGAGATGCCATGACCACGCAGACGGCGGCCTTGGGGGACCAACGCAATGTCACGTCGGCCAGACGACCGTCCGCCGTGGCGGCGAGGGCCTCGAAGAGATCGCTGTCCAGCCGCGCCAGTATGGCCTGGGTTTCGGGATCGCCGAAGCGGACGTTGAACTCCAGAACCTTCGGTCCCTCCGCCGTCATCATCAGCCCTGCGTAGATGATGCCGCGGAAATCCAATTTCTCCTCCTGACAGCCCTTGAGGAAGGGCTGCAGCACGGTTTGATTGATGACTTTCCACTGTTCGTCGGTCACCACAGGCGCCGGCGAATAGGCACCCATGCCGCCTGTGTTGGGGCCTTTGTCACCGTCCCAAACCCGTTTGTGGTCTTGGGAGGAAGCCAGCGGCACGATGGTCCGGCTGTCACACAAGGCGATGATGGAGGCCTCCTCGCCCACGAGGCACTCTTCAATCAGGATGCGGGCGCCGGCCTGCCCGAAGGCGCCGTCGAAGCAACTTTTCACCGCCTCTTCCGCCTCCGCCACCGTCATGGCGACCACCACGCCTTTGCCGGCGGCCAGACCGTCCGCCTTCACCACAATGGGGGCCCCCATGCGCCGCACGTAGTCAAGGGCGGGAGCCGCCGCGTCAAAATACTCCGCCTTCGCCGTGGGAAGGCCATGGCGACGCATGAAATCCTTCGCGAAGCGCTTGCTGCCCTCCAGCTGGGCGGCGAAGCGATTCGGCCCCACGATGCGAAGCCCCCGCTGGCGGAAGACGTCCACGATGCCATCGCACAATGGCGCCTCCGGCCCCACCATGGTCAGGTCGATGCCATGGGCCGCCGCGAAGTCCGCCATCTCCTGTGACGTTCCCAACGGCAGCGTCTCCACGCCGTCCATGCCCGGGTTGCCAGGGGCACAGTAGACTTTGTCCACCAATGGGCTTTGAGCCAGTTTCCAGACCAGCGCATGCTCGCGACCGCCGCCGCCAATCACCAATGCTTTCATAAATATTCCTTATTATTCAATTTATTGCAATTAATGCTTTTTTTGCGAAAATTCTCCATTGGGCAACCGCCAAGACGCCCCCCAAAAGGAGATCTCACGGGCGGTCATTCCATAAATATAATCGGCAAACCCCGCTATGCGAGACACGCCAGTCAATTTCTTGAAATTAGAAATGAGGAATGAGAAATGAGGAATTTGAAATATGAAATTAGGAACGAGGAATTAGGAATGAGGAATTAGGAATTATTCATCAGCAATTTTCATGTCACGCGTCTCACGTCTCTCGTCCCCCGTCTCTCGTCCCCCGTCTCCCGTCCCATGAAAAGTTCCGCCATTGTCATTGACATTTGGCATCATTTATCCACATATTATAGTATATATAGGAAACGACTCTCTTATGACAACTGGACTTCTGTTCGACATCGAAAAATTCGCCATTCAAGACGGGCCCGGCATCCGCACCGCCGTCTTCTTCAAAGGCTGTCCCCTGCGCTGCATCTGGTGCCACAACCCCGAGTCTCAGAAGCCGGAGCCGGAGATTCTGTACTCGAAGGAGAAGTGCATTGGCTGCGGCGGCTGTGCGCAAGTCTGCCCCTCCCAATGCCATCAAATGGGGCAGTCCCATGATTTCCTTCGGGAGGGCTGCCTCCATTGCGGACGTTGCGCGGCATGCTGCCCCACAAAGGCATTGGAGTCCGCCGGAAGGGAGATGACGGTGGAACAGGTCATGGACGAGGTGCTGACGGACCGAATCTTCTACGAGACCTCCCATGGGGGCGTCACGCTGACCGGCGGCGAGCCCATGGCGCAGTTTGCGTTCTGTCTCGCGCTGCTCCAACGCGCCAAAGCGGCGGGCCTCCATGTCTGCATGGAGACCTGCGGCTATGCCCCATGGCCCCATTTCGAGCAGACGCTGCCCTTCGTGGACCTTTTCCTCTATGACGTGAAGGCCAGCGACCCCGAAGCACACAAGCATTTCACCGGAGTTGATAACATATTGATACGTAGTAACTTACAACAACTTGACGCCGCAGGTGCCCAGCTGATTCTGCGCTGTCCGCTGATTCAGGGGGTCAATGCCACCCCATCCCATCTGCACGGCATCGCCGAGCTGGCCAATTCCCTCACACATGTGAAGGAGATCCACCTTGAACCCTACCACCCTCTGGGCATTGGCAAATGCGCGCGGCTGGGTATGGAGCCACTGCTGCCCCTGAAGGAGTTCGCCTCCGAAGCCGATGTCTCCCAATGGCTTCAGACAATACAGATGGGCACTTCCGTGCCCGTCAAACGGGTCTGAACCACGGCGGCGTTGAGAGCGCAAAACTTGCATTTATTGCAAGTTCAATGACCCCGTCACCCCTGTGACGGCCATTTTGCGGCCATGGCGGGAATTTGCCGCCAAGGGCCGTCGTTCACCCTCTTTTTCAGGGAAGATGGCCGTTGCGGCCACTGGAACGGCCCTTCCTCGCACAGAGACCTCTTTTAGGTATATTATAATACCTGAAATGCACAAAGGCCCTCCAGGGGCCCTCTGGGTGAATTTCCGCGAATTTACGCAAGAGGGGGAAGGCTCCTCTTTGGACTTTTGAATATTGCAAAGAATGCAACTTTCAAAGGGACACCGTTAGTCCCAAAGAACCAGAGGCGATTCAGGGTCACAGGAACGTCCAATAGTCCTCGTAGTTGCGTCGCAGCAGTTCCGGCGTGTCCAACCCGTAGGGGCAGCGGCTCTTGCAGAGCCCGCAATGTTTGCAGTCGGCGATTTTCGCCATTTTGGCCTGCCATTCAGGCGTCAGATAGAGGGTTTTGACGGCCCGCCGCAGCATCAGGCTCATGCGGGCGCAGTTCTGTATCTCAATGCCCGCGGGACAGGGTTGGCAGTAGCCGCAGCCGCGGCAGAAGTCTCCGGCCAGCTCCTTGCGGTCCGCCTCGATTTTGCGCCAGCGCTCCTCCGTCAGTTCGGGCGGATTGGCCATGCAGTCCAAAAACGCGTCCAGCTCCTGCTCCCGCTGCACGCCCCAGATGGGGACCACGTTGGAGAAGCGGGCCATGTAGGCGTAGGCAGTGGCCGCATCGGTGATCAGGCCGCCGGCCAGCGCCTTCATGGCAATGAACCCCAAATCCCGTTGACGGCACTTCTCCGCCACCGCCACATCCAAATCCCCTGAAAGATAGCTCAGCGGATATTGGATGGTGTCATACAGGCCGGAGGCCATGGCATCCTCCACCATGGAGCGCCGATGGTTGGTGAAGCCGATGAAGCGGATCTTCCCCTGTCGCCGCGCCTCCAGCATCGCCTCATACAGGCCGGTTCCGTCCTCCGGATGGGGGCAGAACGGCGGGTTGTGGAACTGATAGATGTCGATGTAGTCCGTCTGCAGCATTCGCAGGCTCTGCTCTAGATCCTTCCAGAAGGCCGCCACGTCCCGCCCCATGGTCTTCGTGCTGATGATCAGCCGTTCACGGATGTGGGCAAAGGCCAGACCCAGTTTCTCCTCGCTGTCCGTGTAGGCGCGGGCCGTGTCGAAATAGTTGATGCCGTTGTAGAAAGCCTTCTGAAGCAGATAGACGCCCTCCTTCGTGGAGACCCGCTGCACCGGCAGCGCGCCAAAACTGCTCCGGCTGACCTGCAATTCCGTTCGGCCCAACCGAACCGTTGGCACTGTTCTCATACGTGAAACTCTCCTTTATTCTCTTGTCGGACTTGCAGAACCCACAGGTCCGGCAAGACTTCCTATTTCGAATTGCCTATTCTCCTTAGAGCCCCCATGCCGCCTTCACCAATCCGGCGTCCCCTGGATAGGGATAGGAGACGCCGTTGATGGTGATGGAGGTTTCCGGCCCTTTGCCGGTCAAGATGAGCACATCGCCTTCATCCATGTCCTCCAGGGCTTTACGCACGGCGGCCGTGCGGTCGACGATGACTTGGCAAGTGCCGCCGTACTGATGAATGAGGTCCTGCAGAACTTGGCAGAGCATGCGGGGATCTTCGTCCCGCGGGTTGTCCGACGTCACATAGACCACATCGGCCAGCTTGGCGCTTTCCTCCGCCATGCCGCGTCGGCGTTCGATGCGTCCACCGCCCACGCCGAAGAGGATCCGTACCTTGCCGTTGGGATGGCGGATGCGCATCTCCGACAGGATCGCATGGAAGCTGATGGCGTTGTGGGCATAGTCCACCACGGCGGTCTTTCCATTCTTGCGATAGGTTTCGCTGCGGCCTGCAATGCGGGTTTCGGCGATGGCGGAGGCGGCCGCCGTAGGATCCAAATCCATCAGCCGAATGACGCCCATGGCCCCCAAGGCGTTGCTCACGTTGTAGACGCCGGGCATGGGCACCGTCATCGGCACCCGCCATGCGTCAGTGACGGCGACGAAGGCCATTCCCTCCGCCGTCCGTTGAATATCCTCCGCCCAAATGTCCGCCCCGCTTCCCGCCTGAGCGGAATAGCTCAGCAGCCGTTCGCAGCAACCGCCTTCCGCCGCCTTCACCATGTCCGCGTAGGATGCGTCGTCCCGATTCAGCACGGCATGGACATAGCGGGACACAATCTTCCGCTTGTAGAAATAATACTCCTCCAGGGAGGCGTGTTCGTCGTTGGGGCCCACATGGTCGGGGCCCAAATTGGTGAAGACACCGTAGTCCAACGTCAGTCCATCCGCCCTCCCCTCCTTTTCTCCGATGCTGGAAAGCTCCAGAACCAAATTGCCGCAGCCGTTGGCCTGCGCCCTCTCCACACAGGCCTGCACGACGGGAGCCGGCGGTGTGGTGTAGCCGCCATTGTCGCTCCATTTCACGCCATCAAAGCCGCCGATGGATGAAATCAGGGCCGCCGGCCGCCCTGTGGCCGCCTGCAATGCCGCTTGAAGAAAATGTGTGGTTGTCGTGGTGCCCTTGGTTCCCGTGACGCTGATGATGTTCATGCCCCTCTCCCTTATTGTTTGACGCTCCGCTTGCCGCATCGTCCATTTCGTTACCATAAAAATGTAATGCCCTCTTCCGTTCCTGCAAGGGATTCCGTTTCCCTTTTCGCTATATTCCCACTCTTCACTTTTCACTCTTCACTTTTCACTCTTCACTCTTCACTCTTCACTCTTCACTCTTCTCTTTTCACTCTTCTCTTTTCACTCTTCTCTTTTCACTCTTCACTTTTCACTCTTCACTTTTCACTCTTCACTTTTCACTCTTCTCTTTTCACTCTTCACTTTTATCTTCTCGCGTCTCGCGTCCAGTCAAATGAAAAGTGAAAAAACGGAAAGTGAAAAGTGAAGAGTGGGACGAGGGACGGGAGACGAGAGACGAGGGACGGGAAAGTGAAAAGTTGGACGCGAGACGTGAGACATGAGACGTGAATGGAACTATTCAGAACCTATTTTGCGGTTGTAATTCAGCCCCCATTGGACCTTCCCTTCCTTGAAACATCGATGGTGAAAAAGTATAGTATAGGTCGCATGAACCATTATCCCCTTCCAAATAATCCATAACATCATAATATCTTGCATATGAATAACTTATACAAAATTTCAAAACGACTGTTCCTTTTTGCAGCGTTTTGCCTCGCCGTCGCCCCGCTGCATGCCGCGGACCTCATCAGCCAAGGCTGGCGCTCGGTCAAAAATGGCATCTGGTCAACGGGAATCCGGGCGGACATCGCCACGCTGAAGGATGGCGTCATCACCGTCAATGCGCCTGGAGAGGAACACACCTTCAACGTGGCCACAGAGGAGGTCTTCCTGAACCAACAGGAGCCGGAGCCAATCCACTTCTCGGGTTGGCTCATGCGCCATCCCGGAAAACAATCGGACAAGGCGCTGGTGGCCTATGACCTGCTGTTGCTCTTCACGGACGGCACCCACCGCTGGTCTGTGTTGGACAATGTGCCGCCGGAAAAAGCAGGCCAATGGATTCTGACCGACGTCACGTTCACGCCGCCAAAGCCGCTGCGTGCCCTGCGCGTTTTGGGCATCAACAACAACGCCACCACCCCTGCCTCGTTCAAAGAGATGACTGTGGCTCCCGCCGCCAACACGCAGACTGTCGATGTCCATGAGGCGGGCCGTCTGGAGAACGCACATATTGCCTGCCAATTTGTCCGTGAAGGTGACAAACTGCGGCTGAACGCCCTCATCGACAAGGCCAGCGGCGCGAATTTCATTCAGGCCGACGCGGCGAAAGGCAACATCTGGCGCGTCTCCCTGAAGGACGACCGCGAAAAAGCGCCGTTCATCGTCACGAGCGGGAAGAATATGCATAACTCTTTGCAAAACAACAACTTAGATAGTACATGGGAGACGCCGCTGCCCGATGGCGGAACGCTGGTGGTCCACACCACGGCCGCCCTTCAGGATGGAGACACCGCCATGGAGTGGAATGTGGACGTCCATGTCAAAGACAGCGCCCACTATACGATGTTGGACGTGGCCTATCCCGTCGTCTGCGGACTGGTGGCCCCCGGCGCCCCTGAAAAATCCTGCCTTCTCGTGCCGCAGGAGACGGGGCGCCTGTTCCGCGACGTGAAGCGGAATTATCCAGGGGCCATGTGTCTGCACTACGGCGCCAGCGGCATGTCCATGCAGTTTTTGGCTTTGTACGGCGAAGAGACGGCAGGATTTTACCTCTCCACCAAGGACGGCGACGGCCATTTCAAGGAGGTGAATCTGGCGGAGCAATTCGGCTACCCGGGCGTCTTCTCCCTTGAGGTCTCCAGCCTGGCCTACCGCGGCGAGCCCGCCTACGACCGCCCCTGGCCCGTCGAGACCCGCCTCTTCCATGGTGACTGGTTCGACGCCTGCCAAATCTACCGCAAATGGGCCCTGCAGCAGAAATGGACCGCCTGCGGCCCCATGGCACAGCGGGCGGATTTCCCCGAACCCCTCCGCAAAATCGGCCTGACCGTCAACGGTGTCCGCAACCAGCATTTCAGCCAAAAGCATCTCGACAAGCGCAAAGAATTGGGCTCCAATGGGTTATCTGTCATTCCCGATGCCGAGCTCTTCGATGTGGTGGGCGGCACCATCCTCGCCGACGACTTTGCGCAGACCATCAAGGCCCTCAAGGACTTCTACGGTTTCCCCTTCGATGTCTTCAACCACCCCTACATCGACTATTTTGGGCGGGCAACGCCGCGCTATCACCTCCTGCACGGCTATCCGAAGGCCGCCCGTCTCATCCGCGAAATGGGCTGCTACACCATGCCGTGGACGACCATGCTGCGCATGGACACCACCAGCGAGCGATGGCAAAAGGAGAACGCGGAGCCGGCCGCCGTCATCGACGAGTCGGGCAAGCCGATTGTCCAGTTCGCGGACGGCTGCATGAAGGCGCTCATGTGCTCCACCACACCCTATTGGCAGAAGGTCATCTACGACACCACCGAACGACTTCTCAAAAGCAATCTGACGGGAATCTACTACGATGAGCTCTGCTCCGTGGGTCCGATGGTCTGCCTGAATCCGAACCATGGCCACACACTCGGCGGCGGCAACTACGGCCTGAACGGCTACCGCCACATCATGGAGATGACCCACACGCGCCTCCGCGAACAGTTCCCCGACTACTATTCCTCCGGCGAGCAGGTCGGTGAGTATCTCATTGGGGTCCACGACATTAACTATATGTTCATGTACTTTCTCGTGGATTTAGTGCCCGCCTTCCAGGCCGTCTACCACGACTACAGCTTCTGCCTCTCCCGACTCTCCGGCAAGTTCATGGACTTCAGCGAAGAGTACGCCTATGCGGACAAGAGCGGGCGGACCAACGTGGAGGAGGCGGCGGTGTGCGGCCTGCGGGACATTGCCTACGGCGTCAATCCGGGAGCCGTACGCATCAATTTGCCGGAGTATTCGCCAAAGGCGGCGGAACTGGCCCGCCATTTAGGCCACTTCTGGCTTGACAATCAGAAGTGGCTGCTGTTCGGGCAGATGCTCCGCCCGCCAAAAGTCGTCTCTTCCGCCGCCACTGTCACGACGGGATTCCCCTTCCGCGACAGCACGAAGCATGCCTACCCCGCCGTGAACGCCACCGCATGGCGCGCGGCCGACGGTTCCATCGCCCTCATCGTCACCAACGCCACCATGACCGAAGTGGCTCCAGAGCTGGATTTTAACGCCGCCGACTATACGGACGCCCCCTTCCTCCGCCTGCGGAATCGCGCGGACGGCAGCGAGGTCTACGCAGGGCCGTCGGAAAATGTCCGCTTCCGTCTGCCGCTTGCAGGCCGGACCGCCCATGCGCTGGAGCTTGTCCCTGAGACGGCGGCGCCGTCGGTGGCCAAGCCAACCCTGCCGCCATTTGTCGTCTGGTCCGACAACACGCTGTTGGAGATGGCGGCGGGCACGGAGGGCGAAATTGAATTCAATCTGGAGAACACGACGGACCAGGCGGCGACGGGACGCCTTGCGCTGGAGACGGCGCAGGCCATGGCCATCGCCCCCTCCGCCGTCATGGAGGTCGCTCTCGCGCCGCACAGCGTCCAGCGGGTCGTCTTCCGCGTGACACCGCCACAGGAGGCCAAGGGGTTCCATTCCCTCGCCTACACGGTGCAACTGAAGGGCGGCGAGGCGGTCTTCGACCTATCGCAGTCAGTGGACTTCGGCGTCCGCCCCTGCGTGGCCGCTTCGGCCAGCGGCAAAAAGTGCCACCGCGTCCCCTACCTCGCCGAAATTCCTGCAGGGCGTCTTCCGGAGAGCACCCCCGTCTTGAAGGATCTGACGGCACGGATGATCGGCGACCGCAAGCCCTCGCCAACAGAGGCGCGCATGGTCTGGAACGAGGAGGGGTTGGTGATGGAATTCGCCGTCAAAGACGAAACGCCAAATGAGCCAATCCCCGGCGACATGGTCTGGAAGGGGGACTGCATCCAAATCGGCCTGGGCTTCCCGCGGCTCGAGAATGACGCCGCCAACAATTTCCTCCAGACGGAGCTCTACCTTGCCATTGTCGAGGGCAAACCCTTCGTCTCATGCCTCAACACGACTTTCGACCCCTTGTTCAAGATAGAGGCCAGCCGACAGGACGGCGTGACCGTCTACCGCCTGACCGTTCCTCAAAGGCTTCTCCGCAAGCTCAGCAAGGGGAAGAGATACCCCTTCAGCTTCACCGTCAACGAGCATGACGGAAAAGACTTTGCCGGCTGGCAGGAGTGGACGCGCGGCATCTGCGGCGGCAAGAACCCCGGAGCCTGGGGCGAAATCCTTCTGGACGAATGACCTGCGCATGAACCGGACTTTCTCCAAACTGTCCATGAAAGGAAAACCATGCCTCTTTTTTGTCCACGGATGGATCGCCCCAAACAGCGTCACATATCAAGTTGACCAACATCAGTCACGATAATCCTTTTATACTGACTTCTCGAAAGAAACGCCCCCCATGTCACAGAAAAGGCTCATTCTTCCATTGCTCTTCTGTCTGCCTCTGCTTCTGTCCGCAAAGGATGAACTCGTCTTCAGCACACCATTGTCAGAAGGCGTCGACACCCTGCGCAAGGCCGGATGGACGATTCCCGACAAGGGCTTTGAAACCGTCGACGGCTCACTGCAGATCACCGCAACGAATGGAGTCCGCAACTTCGCGACATATGACCTGCCTGTCGAGCAGAACAGTTGCTACGGCGGCAGCGTCATGGTGAGAGCGCTGAACGTCTCCCGCCCCAATGGGGGACGCGGCGCGACGCTCTTCTTCGGCTTTCTGGACGAAAACAGGGATTGGGTCAACGGCGGCGAATTTCCCACAGGCCCCGTCGGCACAACCGAATGGCAGAAAGTCTCCATCAGCATGACGAGACTCATTCCGACCAAGGTCAGATACATCCAGATTTGGCTTGCCATCGAAGGACAAGGTTCCGCGCAGTTCAAGGACCTTCAAGTCTGCAAGCGGGACTTGGTCGCGAACTGGTCAGTCAACGCTGACTCGAATCCGCCGTCCTTTTCCTTCGATGCCTTGGAAAACAGCGAGGACCCCACAATACAGCCACGCATTCGCATTCTTCTTAGCCAGAACCCCGATTTTCCTGAAGCTGAGACCTTTATGGAAATGGCCCCAAACAATGGAAATTTCACATTCCCGTATGCGTTGGAACCTGGAAAATGGTATGCGAAGGCGCATTGGTGCATGAAAAAGGTCCTCTCGATGTCCAAGCCCATTGCCTTCACGGTCAAACCCGTCCCCCAGAATCCGCCCCTGAAGGTCACGCCGAAATTCGCAAACGGCCAGTTCAACGCCATGCCCGAATTGGCGTTCTCCTTCTATCCACAGGCTCCACAGAGCTGCACGGCGACCATGGCAGGCCAGCCGCTCGCCATCAGCTCAGACAAGGGCAATGAGATTGTCTTCACGCCGACAGCTCCCATCGCAAAGGGCACGCACGATATTGTCGTCACGGCCAATGGCGGAAAGCACAAGTTCCTCTTCGTCAACAAGTCACCCGCGCACACCTATTCCTTCCGCGACGACCATATGCTCATGATCGACGGCAAACCGTTCTTTCCGATTGGCACCTACCGCGATCCGTCCGATGACTTGAAGGTGTTCGACGGCATCGAAGAGGCACAGTTCAACGTCACGCATTCGTACCAGTTCGAGAACAACAACCAGATCACGGACGATGACATGGTCAGCTATCTCAATGACTGCCAGAAGCACAATGTCTACGCGTTCATGGGCATCCCGCGGCGCCATCTCTATGACCAGGACTTCTACGCCCTCCAAAAGCACTGTGCCGCCATGTACGACCATCCAAACCTTCTGAGCATCTATCTTGCCGACGAGCCAGAATGCTGGATTGACCGCTACAGCATGAAGCACGGCGCAGATGCCGTCAAGCAGGCCTGTTCAGGTGTCCCGCGTATCCTTCTCCTCTGCACGGCCGACATCAGGAACGACGATGTCATGTTCCTCGGCAACGGCTTGTCCGAAATCTTCTGGCACGACCCCTACCCCATTCCGAGGTCATCCATCACCGATGTCAAGACGAACATGGAGACCATGCGCACCGTCTGCCGAGACAAGCAGTCGCTGTGGTGCGTTGTACAGGCATTCGACTGGGACCAGTATGCCGTCAAGAACAAGAAGCCGGAGGATGTGGAGCCAAAAGCGGGCAAGATCCGTTGCATGACGCACTTGGCGCTCGCGGCGAACGTCCAGGGCATTATCTACTACTGGCTGCCGAATGACCGCTACGACATGCGGATTCATTCGCCGATCCAGTGGGCGGAGACCATCGCATGCTCCCGCGAGCTGAACTCGCTCTACAAGTACTTGATTGGCAGGAACAAACCCCAGAATATCACACTTCCAGAAGGCATCGACTATTGGTGCCGCCAGGCGGCAGACGGCTCATATGCCCTCGGACTTGTCAACACGACCGACAAGGCCATGTCCTTTGACATCAAGGTCTTGGGCTTCGAGAAGACGGTCACGCTCGGCCCATGGGGCGTGGAAGTGTTGAAATGAACATTTGGCCTCGTGGTGGCTGCTTTTGGCTGATTTAGTATCTCTCTATTCCGCCAAAATATGGTAATTTTTGCCATTCTTGGCGGATTAAACACCCATCTATTCCGCCAAAATAGGGGATTTTTTCTATTCTTGGCGGAATAAGTATTCATCTATTCCGCCAAAATATGGTAATTTTTGCCATTCTTGGCGGATTAAACACCCATCTATTCCGCCAAAACAGGGGCCTTTTTGCCATTCTTGGCGGATTAAGCACCAATCTATTACGCCAAAACAGGGGCATTTTTGCCATTCTTGGCGGAATAATTATACATCTATTCTGCCAAAATATGGTATTTTAGTTGTTTTTGGCAGATTAGACTATATATTATTACGCCAAAAACATATCAAAGACAAGGAATGAAGATGGAAAACATAATTGGACGGCATCGGGAATGTGAAGAGTTGCGGCGTCTTTATGCAGGGAAGCATGCCGATTTTGTTGCCGTATGCGGACGCCGCCGTGTCGGCAAAACTTATTTAATTCGCCAGTTCTTCAATGGACAATTTACATTTAGCCATGCCGGCATTTCGCCATCTGATTTGAAAACATCAAATCTGCTGCGAAGTCAGCTGCAAGGCTTTGGATATTCCCTAAGGTATTATGGAGCTGAACTTGACCATGAATTGCGCGATTGGTTTGAGGCATTTCATGAGTTGATACGTCTTTTGGAGAATCGCCGCAATGGTGACCGTCAGGTTGTCTTCATTGACGAGATGCCCTGGTTGGACACACCACGTTCCGGCTTCATTTCTGCCTTGGAGAATTTCTGGAATGGATGGGGGGCGCATCAGGACGATTTGTTGCTTATCGTGTGCGGTTCGGCGACCTCATGGATGATGGACAAGCTCATAAACAGTCATGGAGGTCTGTATGGCCGCATAACAAAGGAAATACATCTGGAGCCATTCAGCCTTGCCGAATGCCATGAATACTACAGGAGAAACGGCATTGAACTCACGCGTCTTGACCAGATACAGGCATACATGATGCTTGGCGGCATCCCGTTTTATCTTACCGCACTGAAAAAGGGGCTGAGTTTTGTGCAGAATGTCGATGCGCTCTTCTTTGAGAAGAATGCTCCATTCGCAATGGAGTTGACGCGCATGTTCGCGTCCCTATTCACCAATCATCAGGATTATGTCAAGGTTGTCTCATTGCTGGCCACCCATTCACTTGGCTTTTCAAGAGGGGAAATCGCGAAAATGGCGGGCTTTGAAAGTGGAAGCCACCTGACCGACATCATAGACTCCCTGAAACACAGCGATTTCATAACGGAATACATCCCTTTCGGAGAGAAGCGAAAGACCCCGAAATACAAATTGACGGACTGCTTCACTCTGTTCCATCTTCATTTTCTGGACAAAGCCTCCGCTGGAAATCCGCACTTCTGGCAGGATAACTTCCAGACACCCGCCATTCAGGCATGGAGCGGTTTCGCCTTTGAGAATTTCTGCTTCCGCCATCTTCCGCAAATCAAACGCGCCCTTGGAATCTCAGGCATTCACTGCCAGGCACAGCCATGGCTCGGCGGCACAACGGATGGCCGTGCGCAAATCGACATGCTGCTTATCCGAAATGACAGGGTGATAAACGTCTGCGAAATGAAATTCACCCAATCTCCATTCGAATTCACGGCCGATGACGAAGCCGATATCAGACGCAAACTGTCCATCCTCCAATCCGCGACCAAAACCAAATACGCGCTTCATCCGACGCTGATAACGACATTCCACATGCCGCAGAACAAGTATTCTGGCATCATCCAAAACACCATCACCATGGATGACTTTTTCCAAGATGGCTGACAGGCCACCGTCAAAATGTTTCGAATACTCCCTCTGACCGCTTGCATCTTGTCCTTTCAACACGTATTTTGTCAACGATAATACGTGTGACTTTTGGAGGCATTCCCATGGCAATGTCAAAACTTACCCTGACCGCTCCCCCCGAGATCATATCCCTTGCAGAAAAGCAGGCTCGGCTGGAAAACACAAGCATTTCCTCCATGTTCGTGAATTTCATCAAGGCGAAAGCCAAAATGTCAGCGGCACAAGATGATTTCAGTCAACGAGTCGGGCCGTTGACAGAGTCTCTCACTGGAATCGTAAAACTGCCCAAAGAGTTTGATGAAAAAGAATTTATGAGCAATGTGCTTTCTGAAAAACACGGTCTTGGCAAATGAAGCTTTTTCTTGACACCAATGTCGTCATCGATGTCATCGCGGCCAGAGAGCCGTTTTTGGCGGAGTCCCGCGCGGTTTTCAATCTTTGCGAAACAGGCAAGGCGGAAGGCTACATTTCCGCTCTGACCCTGTGCACTGTCTCCTATGTATTGCGCAAATTTATCACAGCCAGAACCATGCGGAACAAACTTCGTGAATTCAGAAACGTCCTGACTCCCATTGACCTGACGGTGTCGTTGCTGGACAAAGCCATATCCTCATCCATTTCCGACTTTGAGTACGCCGTCCAGTTCTACACGGCCGCATATTGCGAGGCGGACTACATCATCACGCGAAATGTCAAACATTTCCCACTGGACAACATTCCTGTGCTCACGCCAACGGACTTTCTGGCCTTAAAATCACTTCTCTAATCCCTCAGAATAAGCCGTTGATTGCTGATTTTAAATAGTTTAACGAATTTTCCGCACGCCGGCGATGGCGGTGATGGTCTTCTCCGGCTCCATGAGGAAGGCGGGGCCGAGACGGACGCCCATCTGCTCCATGGGAAGCATCTGAAAATACAGTCGTTGGTCTGACAAAGCCCAATCGCCGTAGCCGACGGAGAAGCGACGGCTGTCCAAAGCCAGACGACGAGAGAGCAGCTGGCGGGTCGCCATGGCCTGCAGCCAATTCATGGCCTCCTCCACGCATTCGCTGCCGGCGGCGTCCAAAATGAGGGCGTTGGTACCGTCCCCTTTCGCCATAGCCTGCCGTGCCAAGTCGGGAAGCCGTGAACCGACCGTCACTGCTGAAAACCATGCTAAATCATTTCCCTGCAATAATTTAGCAACATTTCTACTTTGAATGACATCGCCCCCCTCCAGCTGGACTTGGTCCTCGCTCACCCAATGAATGGTTCGAAGGGCATAGCTGCCTTTGGCGGGAAGGGCGGTCTGAATCGCGGGCAAAAGGGCCTCCACGGCATGGCGTTGGACAGGCGTGGCCGCGCCGCAGGCGCCCAAACGGCGGCAGATGGCCTCCACCGGCACCGTGACGGACAGAATCTGGATGGTCGGAAGTGGCACCGTCATCCCTGTCCCTCGGTGGGGAAGGCCACCACCTGCGCGATGTCATCGCAGTTGCAGAGAATCATCATGAGCCGGTCCAGACCGATGGCCACACCAGCGGTGGGCGGCATGCCCAGCCGCATGGCATCCATGAAAGGCTGGTCCAGCGGATAGACCTCGCGGCGGTCGGCCTTCCGCAGGGCAGCGCAGGCCTGAAAGCGCCGCAGCTGCTCCGGCGGGTCCACCAGCTCGCTGCAGGCGTTGCCCAACTCCAGCCCCGCCACATAGAGCTCCCACCGCTCCACCCGCTCGGGGCGGCTCGGGATGGCACGGCTTAAGCCACTGCAGGCCAACGGGTACTCCGTCAGCACGGTGGGGCAGCTGTTGCCCAAATGGGGCTCCACCTTCTCCACCAGAATCTGCTCGAACTCACCCGCTTGAATGGCGGCGTCCACGTCGGTGTTCGCATATTGCAGGAAGGCGTTTTCGACGGTCAGCTCCTCCCATGGAGCGCCAAAATCGATCATCTGCCCTCTGAAAGGACAACAAGTGCCGTGTTTGCACTGCCTTAGGAGATGGCGAAGCAGTTGGATGGTGTCCTCCAGAACCTGCCGCCAGTCCGCCTGGGCCCGATACCACTCCAACATGGCGAATTCAGGCAGGTGCCGCTGTCCCTGCTCTCCCATGCGGAAGCAGGGGCCCATCTGAAACAGCCGGCTGTAGCCGGCGGCCATCATCCGCTTCATGTGCAGCTCGGGAGAAGTCCGCAGCCACGCCTTGCCGGAGGGTTCGGCGTCAATGTAGTCCTCCAAGGCGGCGGTGGCGATGCGCACAGGAGTCTCCACTTCCAGAAACTCCCTCTTCTGGAAGAAGTTACGAATTTCCTGCATCACGGTGGCCCGCAACTGCAGTCGTGGCATCGCCTCCAGAAGACGCTGCCGCTCCATTTCCGCCGCCGGCATGTCCGGCTGGTCGATGCAGGGGCTTTGAACCATGGTGGGGCTGGTCTTTCTGGCGGTGACAATCAGCGTGTAGGGGACTTCGTGCATTTCCGCCTCGTGCTCCAGCCAGGCATCGCTCCAATAGGGAACCCGCTCTGTCAGACTGCCGCCAGCCGGAAGGGACGGCGGCTCCGGCTCCAAAATGCGCTCCACCACCAGCCCCTCATTCTGAAGCCATTCCATAAGTTGCTGAAGGGGAATGGGTTGGCTAATGCATTCATGGCCCTCGCCATCAATGCGCACATCGCTGACGGGGGCAAAATAATGGTTGAGGAAGATTCCGGTCTCGTTGTCCAGCTCCAGCCATTCACGGTTGGCCAATGGATGGACGGTGGCCAGAACCAGAAGCCCGCCGGGCCGGAGCATGTGGCACATGGCGGAGAGCGCCCGCCGCCAGTCAACGGCGAAGGAAAGGGCATGGACGGAATGGACCACGTCGAACAGCCGTCCTTTGGGCAGAGGCAACGCCTCCATGTCACCGCAGAACAGCTCCAGCCGGACATTGTTTGCAGAGGCCAGCGCCGCCGCATGGCGCAGCTGTGCCTGCGAAAGATCGATGGCGGTGCAGACGGCCCCTCGCTTCGCCAGCACAATGGAATTCTGTGCGGCTCCGGAACCGACTTCCAGACAGGTCAGCCCCTCCAGCGCATCGGGAAGCAGATGCAGCTCGCGGTCGCCGGGCAGCAGTGGACCATAGTGGAAATCGTCAGTGGAGATGTGGGTCTCCTGCTGATAGGCATCGGCGATGGTGTTCCAGTAAGTCATTGGGCTTCAATCCTTTCGAGAAGGAAGTACGCGTAGAACCAGCGGCTCCAGGGGCCGTAGCGTCAGCGGGTTCTCCTGTTTCTCTCGCTTCAGACAGTCGAAAACGACGGATGGCCTGCCATTGACGGACAGCACAGCGTCCATGGGCTTGCAGGTGTAGTTGCAGAGGGTGACCAGTCGATTCTCTCCGGAGAGGGCGGAGCGGACCTCGCATCCGTAGAGAGGCTTCCCTTCCGAATCCAACGCCAGCGCCACTGGCTCGAGGCCATGCCGCCGCAGGGAGTCCAGCAGCACGGGCTGGAAGCGGTTCCCTTTGGTCTCCAATGAGATAGGCTCATATTGAAGGGAGGCGGACAACGGGTTGTCATAGTCATCGTGATCGATGGGGCCATTGACGGTCACCAACGCGACGCCTAGGCTTTTCATGACCTCAAGCCCCTTCCGCGCCTCCGTCGGCACATGGGTCGCCTTGGGGATGAAGAGCAGTTTGGTGTCCGCCAGATGGGGCGGAAGCGCACCTGTGGCGGCGATCTTCCCCAACATCCGCTCCGTGAAGAAGCCAACCGGCTGGTCCAGGCACAGCAGCTGGCGGTAAAGCGCGTCCATGGTGGCGTTTGGCGAATCTGCCCACACATTGGTGGCCATGGACCAGAAGATGGCCACCTGGGGTTTTCGCTGCTGAAGGGCGACCATGTCCTCCCCCAGCCGGTTCACATTCCAGTTGGCTTTGGCCACGGCCATGATGTGCCGCGGACGATGCAGCACGCTGCCGCCGAAGTCGCCTAGCTCGTAGTTTGTCCGCTCCCAAACCCAGATGTCGGAGCAGGTCCGCCCATGGAGTGCTCCTTGGAAGAGAGCGGAGCTCACGTGTTCGGGAGCCATGACCGAAAGGTCTCGGTCCGCGATGATGTGGTTCTCCGTATCACAGACTGGCACATTCTTCATGCTGCGCTGGAAGTCCGTGCGTATCAGATAGGAGCAGAGGCCACTGGCCCAGAAGCCGTCTTGAGAGGGACGGGTGGAGCAGTAGTTGTCGTTTCCGTTGTAGTCGCTGAGCTGAGAGAACAATTCGGGGTCGATGCTCCACAGGCCATGGGGGTGGCGCCAGAAGTGGGCTCCCATCATGATCTTCACATGGACGGGAAGGCGAGGAGCCATGTCGTGGATCACGTCCGCCATCCGTCGATGGAAGTCCGCAAAGGTCTCCTGGTTGAACTGCATGTAGTCATAGCCCAAGGCCCCATGATGGAATGCCGTGGGCACAGGCACATCCGCAAAGCTTTCATAGGCGCTCCGCCAGGTTTCATTGAGCTGCTTCACAGTGCCGTGTTTTTTCTCTAACCATTTTGGCCACAACGATTTAACAACATCACAGCGGGTCGAGTCCAAACAAAGTGGCTCATTGCTCAGACAGACGGAATGGAGAGCGGGATGGTCCTTGATGGCGGGAATGATGGCCCGCAGATAGGCCTCGATGACGGAGAAGGATTTGGGGGAGTGGGTACAGTAATAGAAGAAGCCGCCTTTGCAGTTGCCCAGCTCCGGCCATCTGTCCATGGCCCATTGGGGGAAGTAGTGTGGGCTCAGCAGCAGGACGACGGAGACGTTGGAAGCCGCCGCCGTGTCCAGCACCTTCACGACTCGGTTGATGGCGGTCATGTCGATGGAGCCATCTTCCATGACGGTGCCTCGGGGGCCCAGCTCAATTTGAATGCAGTTGACGCCGTAGTCCGAAAAGGTCTCCAAATCCTCCACCACCTGACTGAAATGGCCGTAGCCAGAGAAGAAGACAGGACTGTCGGCCCTGACCTTGCCGTCGGAGTCGCGAACCGTGGCGCGGAAGACGGCGCCGTCCGCGCGGATGGGACTGGTCTGATATAGGGGGATGTTCAATGGCAACCCCGCCCGGCCGGCACGGATGTCCTCCAGATTTTGAGTGGCCTCGGTCAGCAGCGTGTCCAGTTCGTCCAGCTGGACCCATGCGCGGTTGACGAAGCCGTGTTGTGCATCCGTCAGAATATAGTTGAAAAAGCGGTCCGCAAGAATCACCGCCAGATGCAGTTCCGAGGGACGCTGCAGGCCAGGAAGCGTCTCAATGGCCGCCGCTAGCGCATCCCGCCGCGCTTTCATGGCCTCCAGCCGCATGTGGATGTGAGGAAGCAGCACCCCGTTCATGGACGTCTCCCAAACGGCGACCAGCTCGTCGTTTCGCCTCAGTGTCGCGTGGAACGTGAAGGCATGTCCCTCCGTTGGCGAGGGAATCATCCGCAATTTGAACATCCACCCTCCCGTCTTCCGCTCCGGAAGTGCCGTTTGGGCAAATCCAACCCGTTGGCCATCCGCCGTCAGGATTTCCATGGTCAGCTCATGGGGCTGGCCGGGTTGGGAAGATGTCACCTCGCCTTTAAACACCATGTCGCCCTTTCCGAAAAACCACTCTGTTTCGGAGTATTTTTCCTCGTTCCAGCGTCGGCGGTCATTCATGGAGGGCTGCATCTCCAGCGTGAGGCCATCGGGCAGAACGGTCTCCGTTTCGTCAAGCTCCGGCAGACTGCCCTCCGTCATGAACACATAGTCCACATCCAGGCTGGACGTTGGCGCGTCACAGACAATCATGAAAGAAAAGGTTTCCGATGTGGCCTGAAAGGTGTGCATGACCCATTTCCATTCCGTCCCCGTCGATGGAATCATCTTGCGGACCCTCCAATCGGGGCCGCCGCCAAACCACGCCGCGCCTCCGGTTTGTGTCCTGGCAAAGAGACCGATTGTGTAAGTCTTTCCAGGAGAAGTAATTACATCTCCAAGATGACCCATCCACCCGTAGACATGGGGACCAAATGCCGTCTTGTTCGACAGACGGACATAGTTCTTGCCATCGACCGCATCCCCCGTCAGAATCTGGAAGCTGGAATCCGTGTTCCGCTTGTCCCACATCCAGTCCTGAGGACGCACGGCGGCGGTCTGCTCAAAGGAGCCATGGGAAATCAGATTGTCCCGCCGCCGCAGTCTCCAGAGGATTTGGTCAAGAGGATTCGCCTTGATGAAGGTGAATTTTCCACTGCCCTGCGCAATGCCAACGGACTTCGCTTCGTATTCCGTCGCCTCGGTTCCTTCCTCCAACTGAAAGTCGTCCAGCAGAATCTCGTCAGTCTTGGAGTCCGTGTTGAAGCGGAACTCAAAGGGGATGTCCTTCTCCGTCAACGTGAAAGTGCCGATGATTCGCGTCCACTGCGTCGTGTCTTCCTTCACGCCGCGACGATGCCGCCATTGGTCGCCGCCGCCAAACCAGACCACGCCATGGTCGGCGGATTTCATATAGAAGGAAATGGTATAGGGACCCGGCTCCAGGTCATCGACCTGCTGAATCAACGAGCCGAACACGTGGGGGGCGAACTCGCTGGGGTTGGTCACTTTCAGGCAATGGCCTCCCGTGCGGCCACCATCCATCACTTGGAACGTGGCGTTGGCACTTCCGCGATCGCAACGCCATTCCATAGGCATGCCATTGGCGTCCAGCTGTTCAAAGGACGAATTCAAAAAGAGATTCTCCGCCATCAGCCCCAATGCCGAAATCAAGGTTAGAAAGACAATGTTCTTCATTTGCAACCTATTGACATGAAATAAGATATGATAACATTCAAAAAAAAGAGCTTTGGGGGGCTGCGGCGGTCATCGCTCTTCACGAGCGCCTTAACCGACGGCGAGCCTCCTCGTTGTTGCGGAAAATCATGGAGACCTTTTCGCAGGTCTCCAATTCACCACAGTCCCCGCAGGTCTCCATCTTCCGCTTCATGGCGCATTGGCGGATAGGGCAAAGGGACTCGCAATAAGGAGTCTTGACGCCCTCCACGCGACAGCCGACGCAATGAATCATGTCTGGAGTGATCTCCACTCCGTTCAGTTTCGACCACGCCGCCGCCACCTTCCGCCGCAGCTCATCATCATGGTTGATGGTCGCCAGACGGGCTTCGCAGGTTTCGCAGTCCAGCCCACAATATGCAATAAACGCGTTCATGGAAGCTCTTTCGTTGGCCACCGCCACGCTCCACGGCGACGGCGCCGCGCATTCACCTTGATCAGCAGGACTTGCCCGCCTCATAGGCCTCCTTGAAGACGGGCAGCGACTTGATGGAGCCCTTCTCGTAGGCGCCAGTTCCATAGAGGACGCCGCGCTCCACGGAGCCTTCCATGCAGTCGCGCATGAAGCCCCGCAGGCCTTCCAGCGTGGCGGTCATCATTTCGTGGCGCTGGTCTCCGGCGGTCATCGCCAGCCAGAACTCCGTGCCGCTGAAGCGTTTGAAGTCACTCCAACGGGAGAAGGTGCGGTCGATGAGCGCCTTGAGTTGCGCGTCCATGGAGTAGAAATAGACGGGCGTCGCCAACAGAATGACATCGGCGGCGAGCATCTTCTCGATGATATCGTTGGCATCGTCGTTCTTGACGCATTTCCCCTGCTTCTGGCAGGCATAGCATGCGACGCAGAAACCCACGTTCTTCTCGGCAAGACGGATTTTCTCCACCTGATGCCCAGCCTCAGTCGCGCCGCGGGCGAATTCATCGCAGAGCAGGTCGGAATTGCCGCCCTTGCGGGGGGAAGCGGAAATGATAAGCACGTTTTTCATGGTTGGCTCCTTTGATTGAGGTGCATGCGGGGACGGTCTGTCAATGGCTGTTCATGGATACTATGTCCGTCCTCATGGGGATTACAAGTTGGATGGAGGCAGAATTGTCGAAAATCACGGGAAAAGGATTCATGCCGCCGTGAAGGAGGTGCTCGCGTTCCATCAGTCTCTTGCGATGGTCAGGACAAACACGTTGGCGGCGCCGGCCTGCAACAAGACCTCCGTGGCCGCCCCCAAGGTGGCGCCTGTGGTGAGCACATCATCGACAAGCAGGATTCGGGCTCCATCGCATAGTTTGGGATGGATGCAGGCGAAGGCGTCCCTCATGTTCCGCTGCCGTTGCGCAAGCCCCTGCTTTGCCTGCTGGCGGGTGGAGCGGATTCGCCTAAGAACTTGCCGCATCGGCACATGGAGTGCAGGAGAAAGCTCTTCGGCCAACAACGCCGCCTGATTGTAGCCGCGATGGAGATATCGCCGCCAATGGAGCGGCACAGGGACAATCATGTCCACGCGTTCCGTCGGCCCATGTTTCTGCCACGCCGTCCTCATCCGGCTTGCGAAAAATGTGGCTAAGCTAGTGCGGCGGTGATATTTGTAGACTCGCACCGCCTCGCATACATTGCCGCTGTAAGGAAAGGCGGTGACGGCGCCCTCCCAAGGGCGGCCATCCGCCTCCAGGCAGTCTCTGCAGATTTCCGCAAAGCCCGCATTGGGGCCGCCGCATTTGGGGCAGCGCCGTTCGGGCAACATGGGAAGCTGGGCAAGGCAGTCCGCGCACAGGCTGTCGGCGGCAGTCGTCAACTGATGGCGGCACAAAGGGCAGACGGGAGGGACAACAGTGTCCAGCAGCTCCCGTCCCCAATCCATTGTCCAGCGGGTTGCACGTCGCAAAAGCCTCATGAGACGGAACTTCGCTTTTCCATGAGGACAATGGCCTGAACCGCCAGCGCCAGCCCCGCGCCAATGGCGTCCTGCTTCTCGTTGGTCTTCGCCTTGACGGAAACCTGCTCCACTGGAATCTCCAGACAAGCGGCCAGCGAGCGGCGAATCGACATAATGTGCGGCGCGAGTTTGGGCTTTTCCGTGGTAATGGTGCTGTCCACGTTGACGATTTGCCATTCTCTGACCCGGGAATCGGCCAGAACAGTCTTCAGGAGCTGCCGGCTATCCGCTCCTTTCCAGCGGGGGTCGGTGTCGGGAAACCATCCGCCAATGTCGCCCAAAGCCAACGCGCCCAAAATGGCATCAATGACCGCATGGAGCAGGGCATCTGCGTCCGAATGTCCCTTAAGTCCCCATTCACAAGGGAGATGGACACCGCCCAACACAAGGGGGCGCCCTTCTTCGCGGCAATGGAGATCGCTGCCCAGACCGATGCGGAGCATGGCTACGGCTCCTCCAGCGGGGCATCCGCAATGGCGTCCACAATCTGACGGGCCGCATCATCAAGAGCCTGCCGATAGGCCGCCTGATAGGCGAGCCCCAAGTCATGCATGCGCGGCGCGTCCGCCGTTCCCACCACGTCGCGGGAAAGCAGCTCCGCCCCCTCTTGGTCATGCAGCACAAACGCCACCCGAATCTCCACGCGATACAGCACGGTCTGATAGGCATCGCTGTCCTTTTGGCGGGCTTTGGCGTCCCGCAGCTCCGCCCGCCCCGCGCTCCGCCTTTGGATGGACTTCACCGTCGCGTCCACATGGCATGTGGCCTGCTCCGCCGCCGTCTCCAGCCGCATGCCCGGCAAAGCGCTGACCTGTTCCGTCAACGCGCTGCGCAAAAGCCGCGCAAGGGGCTCCTCCAGAGTCTCGTTCCGAATCTCATCCACGAAAATTCGGCTGACCTGCGGAGAAACCCTCCTCCCCCATTGGTATTGGCAGGAGGCCCCGAACAGCATGCACACACTTGCAAGAAAAATCACATGGAGAGATTTCATTTTATGCATTCCTTGCTACTTTTTCTGCTCTGGAGATGATGTCTCCGCCGCCTCAGGCTCATCGGTGACGGACTCAAAAAGCCCCTTGTAGTCTTCCAGAAGCTGCGCAGCCTCCGCCGCCGCCTTCGTTTTCGGATATTTCAGCTGGAGGTCATAGAGATACCGGCGCGCGGCATGCAGCCTACGGTGACTCCGAACCATGTAGAATTTCGCCTGCTCCAGCATGCTGGCCGCATCGGCCTCCTGTGCGTCCACAAGCACCGCGTCCAACTCCGCCTTCCGCTCATGGTCCGGAGCCTGCTCCATGGCCAGTCTGGCATGGCGGACCGCCGCCCGCCGCCGCGATCCATCTCCGTCATGCTTCTTGCTCAATGCGGACAGCAGAAGAGCCAAGTCAATCCGAATGTCCACCATGCTCGGGTCCTGCTTCAGAATCGTCTGATATTCGTTGACGGCCTCTTCGCCACGATCCAGCTCCACCAGCAGCTCGGACAGCCGAAGCCGGTCCTGCAGGGCCACATGCACGGAGGGAATCTCGTGAAGGATCATCCGATAGACCTCCACGGCCGCATCCCGATCCCGTATGCCCCAGAAGGTTCCATTGCCATCCACAAAATTCTGCGCGACTTGCCGAAGTTGCTCCACCACATGACCATAGGGAATATACAGCGGATATTCCTTGACAAGAACCTTGTATTCCTCAAGAGCCCGATGGTTTTTCGGCATCAGCAGGAAGCAGTCCGCCGCGCTCAGAATAAAGGCGGCCTTCGTCTTGGGATCCTCCGTCCGTTTGGACAGATCCAGATACTGCTTTGCCGCCTTTTTGTATTTGCCCAGGCTTTCATTCAGCTGGGCATCTGACAGTAAGTATTTGTTTTCCAAAAACTTGGAAAAGTCTGTCTTGGGTTCCTCCCCTCCAATGGCCATGACAGCCAAACCGACCCAAAGCCCCACCATCCATGTCCAACGATTTCGTTTTGCAACCATGATTCAACTCCCTTATGACGGCCCGAAGGCCCTAGACATCCATGTCATGACCGAAGTCACGGACATAACATAGTCTGATTTCCCTGCTTTGCCAATTCACCCCCATGGCGGATCGCCTGCCCCTCGCCCTTCCTCCGCAAAACGCAAATCTCACCCAACTCCCTAATCCCGAATTATTTCCAAATTAAAAATCGCTAATTCCAAATTCCAAATTCCTAATTCCTAATTTCAAATTCCAAATTCCTAATTTTCCTCCCTTCCCAACAGCTTATAGGGCCGTTCGCGACGAGGCAGCCGACGGAAATCCGCCGTGAGCAGTTCATCCGCATTGCCGATGGGATGGGAGGTCATGGGTTCCACATGGTCCAGAGGAATCATGTCATGGACCGTGGCGCGGACGCCTCGCACAAACTGCTCGGAGGAAAAGCGGCAGGTTTCCAGCACATCCAAACGTCTCAACGGCGACGGTGGTCCGTCCAATATCTGTCCACAGGCCAGCGCGAAGGCGGAGACACAGCATCCAAGTGCATGGGACGTAATTATTTCCATCACTAGTCCATGGCCGACAAGATCCACGCCGGCCCGTCTGGCGTAGGCGGCCTCCGCCATGGTGCAGAACTGGGAGCCGGGGCGGGCCATGTACACACAGTGCCGCGGTGACATGCCCATCTCTCCAAAGGCGTTCATGAAGCAGGAGTTCTGGCGTTGGGACAACGCCTCTCCCATATCCGGAAATGCGTCCGGCAGAAGGTGTTGCAGACCATCAAGGGGCGAGAAGTGATAGCCGTTGATGTAGTCCGTCAGCAAGGTCCAGTTGCCCGCCTTGATGTCCGGCTGCAGGCTGATGGCATCCTCCACGAAGACATGGCGGCGAATGCCCAGCTTCCAGGCGGCCAGCAGAGGCAGCAGACAGGGGAAGAGCCCCAGACCTTCATAGAGGTGGCGATGTCCACAAGTCACCAGTGACAGGACACCGTTGCAGGGGCCGTAATAGAATATGGGCTGATGCTGATCCGGCGTCAGATGTTCCGGCATGCCAGGCAGATGCCGCAGTTCCACCTGGCGGGGAGTCTCGTCGAAAAGACCATCGATGACGAATCCGCTGCCGAACTGGAAGAAGAATTCGGGGCATTGCCACGGATGGAGGCATTCGGTCAGCCGTTCTGCCGCCGCATTGATTTCCGCCAAGGTGTCCCGTGGTTCCGACATGGCCGTCCTCACCAGATCAGCTCCATTTTCGGCAGTCCATCCAGCGGATGGTTGCCGGCTTTGCCGTCAAAGGCCCAGCTTGCCGTAAGCCGATGATTGACAAGGGTTCCCGTAGTCTCTTCGATGGGGGTCGGCACTTGCACGGCCAGCCGCAGCCGCATACCCTCCGTCAACTGTTTCAGGGCGGCAGTGCGCTCCGCATTCAAATGGGATACCCCTTGGGGCAGCTCCGCATAGATCCGATGCCGCCCATCCTCCAGCGTCTCCAGTCGAAAAGCGCCGAAAACCCCTTGATTGATGGCGCTTTCGCCGTTTTTGGCCTCTATCTCATAATGAATCTTCCGAAGGCCCTGACTGTCATGGCTCGTGTAGCGCCGCAGGGCCACGCCGGGGGTCTTTGCACAGAAATTTTCCACGGCCACTCGGTTCAGGAAACCGTTGCCACCATGGCCCGCCACAGCACCCGCCTCGCCCGTGCCTTCGTCGATGACGTTCTGCATATCCTCCAGCACCGGCACAGTCTCCAGCGGGAGACTGTAGTCGTAAGTCACATAGGCGGAGCCGTCTCGACGCAGCTCCACGCTCTGCTGCAGCTCAAGGCAGCCGCCGCAGAGCATGCAGACCAGAGCGAGGATCATCACCGCCAGTTGGGGCATGAGGAGTTTCATGGGCTCTCCTGAAGTCTATTCCGTCGGCTCGGTCGTCCGCGCCAAGGCCACCTTGCCGGTCCGTGCCATCTCGATGATGCCGTAATCGGACATGAGGACCAAGAAGGCGTCCAGTTTCTCCGTCTCTCCAGTCACCTGAATGACGAGGGAATCGGTCATGACGTTGACCACGTTGGCCTTGAACACGCTGGCAACCTGAATGATCTCGTTGCGCTTGTCAGAGCAGGCATGGACCTTGATGAGCATAAGCTCGCGGGAGACGAAGCCGCTTCCCGTCAGGTCCGTGACCTTCACAACTTCGATCAGTTTGCTCAACTGCTTCTCCACCTGCTCCAAAATGGCATTGTCTCCGTGGGTGACAACGGTCATGCGGGACAGATTGCAGTTGTGAGTGGGGCTGACCGTCAGGCTGTCGATGTTGAAGCCCCGTCCGCTGAAGAGCCCCGCAATGCGCGCAAGGACTCCAAAGCGGTTCTCCACCAGCACCGAATAGGTGTGGCGATTCACGGAAGAGGTTTCTGAGGAGGAGTCAGACACGTTCCACCACAATGTCAGGGTCCACGTTTTCCTTCAGCGTCGCTTCGATGCTGTTCTTCAAGGTCATCTGGGCATATGGGCAACTGCCGCAGTGGCCTTTCAGCCGCAGGAATACGGTCTTGCCCTCAATTGTGACCAGCTCGCAGTCTCCGCCATCGCCCTGCAGCATCTCCCGGACCCCCTCTAGCGCCTTCGCCACGGCCGTCGTGAAGTCATTTTGTTCCGCCATATTATTCTCCTCTTTATAACTATATGACAACTAATAATTTATGCACCGAAGCTCTTCAATTGCTCCCGAACCCGGCACAGTTTCTCCTCAAACTCCGTGATGTGCTCCCGCTCCTTCTCCACAACCTCCTTCGGAGCGCGCGCCACAAAGTTTTCGTTGGACAGTTTGCGGCGGACACCCGCCAGATAAGCCTCCCACTCCGCCTCCTGTTTGCGGAGACGCTTGACCTCCTCCTCCACGTTCACGATGCCCGCCAGCGGGATGTAGGCGGTGCCCATACCGCTGACCGCCACGCCGCAGGGGCCATCCGGCTGATAACCCGCCTGCACGGTGATGGTGTTGGCGCCGAAAAGGGACTTGAGCGTCAGCATATCCTTGCTCAGATAGGCGGTCTCCTTTTCGCCCGTGGGTACGATGACCATGTCCAGAGCCTTGCTCATGGCAATCTGATAGGTGGCACGGATGGTGCGGGTGGCGCGGATCAGCTCGAATTTGCCTTCGGCCATGGGCACGGTGTCCACCGTGACGCCAAGTTTGGCCAATGTCTCATCGGAGAGCGCTGTCGGCCATGCACTGAGCATGATGGAACTTTCCTCCGCCGCGAAGCCCATCTGATGGTACAACTCGTCAGTCACGAAAGGCATGACGGGATGCAACAGCCGCAGAAACGTGCCGAGGCAGTAGTCGAAGACGCGGAGGACGTTGCCTTTGCCCTGGCTGTCTGCCTCACGGAAGACTGGCTTGCAGGATTCAAGGTACCAGTCGCAAAACTCGCTCCAAATGAAATCGTAGAGCTGTTTGCATATGTCGTTGAAGCGGAAGGCGCGAAGGCCTTCTGTGACGGAGGCGACCACTTGGTTGAGCCGCGCGATGATCCACTGGTCGTCCGCCCGCAGATCGGTGCTGCTGAGGCCGTCCAGACTCATCCAGTCGGCACTGGCGGGACCTTGACTTAGACGGAAGCGAACCACATTCCATATTTTGTTCGCGAAATTGCGGCCGATTTCGCACTTTTCGTTGCTGTAGCGGATGTCCTGCCCTACTGGCGCTATGTAGATAATGGTAAAGCGCAATGCGTCCGCGCCATATTGTTTGACCACTTCCAGCGGATCGGGGGAGTTGTTCAGGCTCTTGGACATCTTGCGCCCCTTCTCGTCGCGGATGATGGACGTGAAATAGACGTCCTTGAAGGGGATGTCTCCCATGAATTCCAGAGAGGCCATGATCATGCGGGCCACCCAGAAGAAGATGATGTCCGGTCCCGTCACCAGGCTCTGGGTCGGGAAGAAGCGTTTGAGCTCCTCGCTCTGCCGCGGCCAGTCGAAGACAGAGAAGGGCCACAGCCAAGAACTGAACCAGGTGTCCAGAACGTCGCTTTCCTGCGTCAGCTTGTCGCAGCCGCATTTTTCGCAGGCGGAGGGCATGTCGCGGGCCACCATGATGTGTCCACATTTATCGCAGGTGTAGGCGGGAATCCGATGGCCCCACCACAGCTGGCGGCTGATGCACCAGTCCTTGATGTTCTCCATCCAATGGCGATAGGTCTTCACCCACCGCTCAGGATAGAAACGGATGCGACCGTCCTCAACGGCCTTCAGCGCAGGCGCCGCCAGCGGCTCCATCTTCACAAACCATTGGTCGGACAGACGCGGCTCCACGGGGACATCCCCCCGCTCCGAATAGCCAACCTGGTGGGTGTAGTCTTCAATGTGATCCAGACAACCCAATTCCTCCAGCTTGGCCACCACTGCCTTGCGGCAGACGTAGCGGTCCATGCCCTCGAATTCGGCGCCGGCAGCGGCGTTCATCGTGCCGTCGTCGTTCATGATGTTGATGACTTCCAGATTATGGCGGAGACCCAATTCGTAGTCGTTGGGGTCGTGGGCAGGCGTGATCTTCACGGCGCCTGTGCCGAAGTCCTTCTCCACATAGCTGTCTGCCACCAGCTCAATCTCCCGCCCCACAATGGGCAGAATCAGCTTCTTGCCGATTTTGTCCTTGTAGCGCTCGTCCTCCGGATTGACCGCGACGGCCGTGTCGCCCATCATCGTCTCGGGACGGGTGGTCGCCACAATCACATGGCCGCTGCCATCCGCAAACGGATAGCGGAAATACCACAGATGCCCTTTCTCCTCCTTGTAATTGACCTCTTCGTCGGAAAGGGCGGTGCGGGATTTTGGACACCAGTTGATGATGCGATGTCCCTTGTATATCAACCCCTTCTCGTACAGACGAATAAAGACTTCCTTGACGGCGTTGGACAAGCCGTCATCCATGGTGAAGCGTTCACGGGGCCAGTCACAGGAGCTGCCGATGGTGCGGAGTTGCTTGATGATGGTGCCACCGTACTTTTCCTTCCAGGCCCACACCTGCTCCAAAAACTTTTCTCGCCCCAAATCATAGCGGGTCAGGTTCTTCTCCTTCTTCAGATATGCCTCCACCTTGGCCTGTGTCGCGATACCGGCATGGTCTGTTCCGGGAACCCAGCAGGTCTCCTTCCCATTCATCTTTTCAAAGCGAATCAAGATGTCCTGCAACGTGTTGTTCAGCACATGTCCCAACGTCAGAATTCCTGTCACATTGGGAGGCGGAATGACTATGGTATACGGCGTTTTGCTGGATTTCGGATTCGCATGAAAATAACCGCGGTTCTCCCAGATGGAATACCACTTCTTCTCGACCTCCGCAGGATCATAGGCCTTCGAGAGGATTTGCTCTTCACTCATAAAACACTCCAAACATATGGATGGGACTTATTTTCCAAACCAATAACCAATTGTTTCTTAATTTAATCTGACTTTCCGGATTTTCTACTTGAAAGCCCCCTTCTGCAACATACATCACGGATTTCACATATGGTTGATGGGGAATTTTGTGCAATAAAGATATAATCAGGCCTGTGGAGCTTGGGCGCACAGGCCAATTGGCAATGACCGCAACGAAAAAGGGCCCCCCGCCCTGCGATCGCAGGGCGGGGGGCCCAAGGGGAAAGGCTGGCGGCGCGTTACGTTCCCGCGCTCCTGGGCGCAGTATCATCACCGCGGGGGACCTTAACGGCCGAGTTCGGGATGGGATCGGGTGTGACATCCCCGCCAAAGCCACCAGCCAAAGGGGGAAAGCCCGGCAGCG
>JAEEGL015176069.1_pt1 | contig 43087 bp, 36 predicted proteins | sample 9134231 | NCBI WGS metagenome assembly JAEEGL01 (sample SAMN16246548, study PRJNA631951) | gut metagenome | biome: gut microbiome; feature: rumen; material: fiber-attached | host: Bos | place: Iran: Karaj | collected 2018-10 | reverse complement strand
GTGATGGATGCGGGCGGCGGCGGCGGCCGGAATGTGGCCGAAGATATGGCCGAGGTGGAACTGAAGCCGACGTTGGTCAGCGTCGTGGACGAGGCGGGAATCGGAACTGGCGTGATCGAAAACCTTCATCGGCATAAAGTAAACACCGATTATATTATCCGGCGTCCGGAAGGAACGGGGACATGGCTCGCGGTTTTCGACAATACAGGCGACGTAATTGCCTCCATATCCAGCCGCCCGGATCTGAGCGCGCTTCTCCAGGTACTTGATGAGCACGGGGACGTCCTGATCCGCGAAGCGGACAGCGTCGTCGTGGAAATTGATCTTGATGTGCCGGTGCTGAAACGGATATTCTCCCTTGCAGAAAAATACGGCAAGGATGTATATGCAGTTGTTTCGAATATGTCCATTGCCATGGAGCGCCGGGATCTTCTGCAGCAGACCGCCTGCGTCGTATGCAACGCACAGGAAGCCGGTATGCTGTTTTCAGAAGATTATTCCGATACGCCGCCTGAAGAGATGCAGGATCTGCTTGAAGACCGTCTTGTCCGGTCGGGTATCCCCAGAATGGTGGTAACGCTTGGTGAAAACGGGGCTGTATACGCGGAAACAGGAGGCGTATCCGGCTTCTGCGCTCCCCAGCATGTCAGCGTGATTGATACAACCGGTGCCGGCGACGCGTTTTTCTCCGGTGTTACGATCGGGCTGACCTACGGCAAATCGCTGGCTGAATCCTGCGAAATCGGCACGCGGCTTGCCAGTTCCGTGATTGCCACCAGGGACAGCGTATGTCCCCGTTTCCGGCCTGAAGAATTCGGACTCTGCATACCGCCGGATCCGATCATCATATAATCAGCCGGAAATACCTCACCGAGTCCCCGTAATAGGGAAGCCGTCAGGAACAATAAAAACAGGACCATCCGTCTGCCCGTAAACCAAGCCGCCGCCCTCCCGTGACACGCCGCTTCGATCCGCACCCACTTATAAGCATACAGTTTGCGGGATATGATTTTTTCCAACTATTCGCTAAACCACAGTTTTACGAATAGTACGCATGGTTTCAGCAGGATTCCGGCCAAAATGCAGGCCATTACAGAAAGGGCTTGATATCAATGTCTGAACATCGTCAGACCTATAAGGAACAGATGGACGCAAAACGAATTCTGCAGATTCGTGCCTTGCTGCGTGATCTTCCTCAGGCGTGCGGTGATTTCCTGCGCTCCGTTTCATTGTCGACCGGCACATTTACCCGGCTGGCTTACGCGATCGATCTGAGAACCTTTTTCAATTTTCTTCACAGCGAACGGATCGCCTTCTCAGATAAAGACGTCATATTTTACGATGACTCGGATCTTGAAAAACTGACCCGGAACGATATTACCGCCTATACGGAGTATCTGACCTACTACCTGAAAAACGCTGAGGATGATTCGGTACCGAACAAAGAATATATCAATCATGAGCTGTCGATCAAAAGAAAGCTTTGCGCGATCCGGTCTTTTTACGACTACCTTTTCACCAATCAGAGGATCAGCTCCAATGTAACGGAGCTCGTTCCCCTGCCGAAAGTTCACGAAAAGCCGATTATACGGCTTACAAAGGAGGAAATGGACAGGATCCTCTCGCTTGCGCAAACCGGTGAATCGATGTCGAAAAGCCAGCAGAAATATCAGAAAATCACCGCAAAACGGGATTTTGCGATACTTTCCCTGTTTCTGGGAACCGGGATCCGTGTCAGCGAATGTATCGGAATCGATCTGGACGATCTGGATATGGAAAACAACGCGTTTCTCGTCACCCGGAAAGGCGGCAATCAGGTGGTGCTCTATTTCCCTCCTGAAGTTGCCGACGCATTGGGCGAATATCTGGATGAACGCCGGGAAATCGAAGCGCTCCCTGGACATGAAAACGCACTGTTCCTCAGCCTTCAGCGAAAGCGTATAACCCAGCGGGCCGTACAGAATCTGGTGAAAAAATACGCTTCCATTGCCGCGCCGCTCAAGCAGAAAATCAGCCCGCATAAGCTGAGAAGTACATATGCAACCAATCTGTACCAGGAAACAAGTGATATTTATCTGGTAGCTGACGTGCTCGGCCATACGTCTGTGGACACTACGCGGAAGCATTATGCGGATATGACGGACGCCCGCCGCCGGATGGCAGCCGAACACGTCCATCTCCCCGGAGATCCAAAGTTCAGAAAGGACGAAGATGCCTGATCACGAAAGCAGTTTCCGGATCTTTTTTGTCATTTCCCTGATTTCCGCATTTGAATGGTTTTCCATGGATCTGACGAGTTCCGCCAGGTCTTCAGCCGCCTGCAGAAGATCACGGTATACCCATTCCTTTTTGCCGGAAGAAGCGGTTTCATCCGCTTTCTTTTTTCTGCTCTTTGCTTTATATACCGGAACTGTCAGCCGGATCCATTCGTGGTGAAGCAGATCATATTCGGATCCGGAAAAAGGCGCGGCAGCTTCAATTCCCGTTTTTTCGCGAATCACCTCCGCAAGACCTGTGCAGGAATCGTCGTCTCCGTGATTGACAAAGATCATGGACGGTTTTTTTTCAAAATGATTCAGCCAGTTCAGGATCCCCGCCTGGTCGGCATGGCCTGAAATGCCGCTGAGCAGCGTTATTTCCGCTTTCACGTCAATTGTTTCGCCGAGAATTTTGACTTCTTTTGCACCGTCATAAATGATTCGTCCCAGCGTTCCCGCAGCCTGGTAGCCGGCAAACATGACCGTGTTTTTTTCGTCCCAGATGTTGTGCTTCAGATGATGCCGGATCCGGCCTCCCTCGCACATGCCCCCGGACGCGATAATCACCTTCGGCGAACTGTCTGTATTCAGCGCCTTGGATTCTTCAGCCGAAACAACAGTATGCAAACCGGGGAACCAGATCGGATTCTCCCCTTTCCGCATTACATCCTGAGCGTCTTCATCCAGGCAAACGGTGTCACACTGCAGAAAGATGGCGGTCGCCTCATTGGCAAGAGGACTGTCCACATAAACGGGAAAATCCGGAATCGAAGGCAGCAGTTTTTTCTGTTTGATCTCGCGAAAGAAATAGAGCAGTTCCTGGGTGCGCCCTACAGCAAATGACGGAATAATAACGGTTCCCCCGCGCCGGAAAGTACGTTCCAGTATATCCGTCAGGACGGGAATCGGGTCTTTCAGGTCCCCGTGGAGGCGCATGCCGTAAGTGGATTCAATCAGAAGATAATCCGCATCCGAAACAGGCTGGGGATCCCGTATGATCGGCTGGTTCAGGTTTCCGATATCGCCGCTGCAAACAAGCTTGATTTTCTTACCGTTCTCTTCCAGAAACAGTTCCGCAAAGGAGGATCCGAGCAGATGGCCGGCATCCGTCAGGCGAAGGGTCAGCCCTTCGTCTATCTGGATCATTTTTCCGTATTCGCACGGCCGGAACAGTTTCATGACTTGCTCAGCGTCGTCCGCCGTATAAAGAGGTTTCACCTCAGGAAGACCTACCCGCAGGTTTTTTTTCGTCTGATAGGCTGCGTCCGTTTCCTGAATATGCGCACTGTCCGCCAGCATAATGCTGCAAAGGTTCATGGTTTCAGGCGTCGCATAAATCCGGCCACGGAATCCCTGCTGATAAAAAAGCGGAAGATTTCCGGAATGATCGATATGCGCATGCGTGAGAATGATATATTCGACAGCGGAAGCCGAAACCGGAAGCTCCGCCATCTCATACTCATTTTCTCCCTGTTCCATGCCGCAGTCGATCATCAGATATCTGGCGGGAAGCCATTCGAGCAGCGTACAGCTCCCGGTTACCTGATGTGCGGCGCCGATCAGTGTCAGTTTCATCGATTTATTTCATCCTCCCGGAACATATGATATTTGATTTTATCAGGAATAATGCTTATAATGCATGTCGAGGAAAGGAATCAGCCGTTCGTTTTTATTTTTTCAGGGAGGACTTCCCTTCCGATTCCCGTTCCAGCATGATCCTGTCAATGGTTACGGACCGGTATTCCGCGTCTCCGTTGACACACTTCATGCAATTGTCACAGATTTTTTCCGGATCCAGATCACAGCGGTCGCATTCCCCGCATCCGATGCATTCCCGGTCATATAACACGCATGGCCGATGGAAAGCCATCCCGGACCACCTCCTGGTTTCCATTATACGCTGAAAAGACAAGAGAGGTCAAGAAAGCTTTGGATAATATCACACTGTCGCCTTTTAACGAAGAACAGTATCATCGTTTTTTTCGCGGATATGTCCAGGATCCGATGATGTCATCACAGCCGTTCCGATATAACCGGGAACAGATCGACAATTCATATCGCTATAACTACGGCGGATACCAGAAAGGCTATGCCCATTACGGCATTTTTCTGAACAATGAACCGGTCGGCTCTTTTCAGCTGAAGCGAATCGATCCGGAAAAGCAGACCTGTGAATTCGGTATTATTCTGCAGTGCGACAGGTATAAGAACCGCGGAATCGGAACAGAAGCTGTACGCATCGGCATGGAAATCGCACGTACGGATTTCTGCGTCAAAACAATCTACGGTGATACGATGGGCCGGAATATCCGGATGAAGCGTGTATTTGAAAAACTCGGTTTTGAACTGACTGAAACAGTCCATAACGCATACCAGCTTCCGGAAGGCGGATATGAAGACCGCCTGATCTGGAAAAAGCAACTGGAGGAGAATTGCTGATGAATGCATCCGTCGTCCTGATCCCCGGAAAAGAAAAAAGAACCGCCTATCGGCACCCTTGGATTTTCAGAAGCGATATCGACCGTATTGACGGAGACGTTCTGCCCGGTGATATTGTCAGCGTCCGCTCGCATAACGGGAAATTCCTGTGCAAGGCGTTTTATAATCCGAACAGCCAGATCGCACTTCGAGTAATGAGCTGGCGCGAGGAAGAAATCGACAGAAAACTGATTTTTCAGCGTGTACATGACGCGATTGAATACAGGCGCGCCTTTGCGGATCTGAAAAGCTGCCGGTTGATTTTCGCCGAAAGCGACCGGCTACCCGCCATGATTGCCGATGCTTTCGGAGACGTTATCGTGATTCAGTGCCTGGCGCTCGGTATGGAACAGTTTAAACAGGACGTTGTGGACGCACTGGTTGCGGAACTTCATCCGAAGGGTATCTGGGAAAGGAATGACGTTCCGGTTCGCAAGCTGGAAGGTTTGCAGATGACCACGGGACTTTTGTACGGAGAAGTTCCGGACCGTGTTGAAATGACGGAAAACGGCGTCCGGTTTCTCGTGGACGTCAAGGAAGGACAAAAAACAGGCTTTTTCCTCGATCAAAAGGAAAACAGGGCGGCAATCGCCCCGTTTGTCAAAGATAAAACCGTTCTTGACTGTTTTACTCATACCGGATCGTTTGCGCTTCATGCCGCCAAATTCGGCGCAAAGGAAGTTACAGGCGTGGATATCAGCGAATACGCTTGCTCCTTTGCCGCTGAAAACGCACGCCTGAATGGGTTTGAGGACCGCGTCCGTTTTGTCGCAGCCAACGCATTTGACCTGCTTTCGGAGGAAAGCCGGCTGGGAAAGCAGTATGACGTGATTATCCTCGATCCGCCCGCTTTCACGAAAACACGCTCCCAGATCGAGAGCGCAATCCGTGGATATAAGGAAATCAATCTGCGGGCGATGAGAATGATCTCTCCGGGGGGATATCTGATTACATGCTCCTGCAGCCAGCACGTCACACCGGACCTTTTCAAAAAAATGGTGTCAGATGCGGCCAGGGATGCCCGCGTACTTTTACGGCAGGCCGAATTCCGCTCCCAGGGACGGGATCATCCGATTCTTCCCGCAGCGCCGGAAACACAATATCTGAAGTGCGGAATTTATCAGGTTTTCCCGGTATGATTTCCGGATCATCAGCCGCGTACAGACTGAACCCAAAATGGAACGGTTGATCCCGGATCGCTATTTGTTATCGTATCCGAGCGTTTTCAGGTCGTCTGCGTTATCCCGCCAGCCGGGACGGATCTTCACCCACAGTTTAAGATTTACATGAGTGTCAAGCAGCTTTTCAATATCCAGCCGGGCTTCGGTGCCGATTGTCTGCAGCATGGCGCCGTGCTTTCCGATGATAATCCGCTTATGTGCGTCCCGTTCGCAGTAAACGGTGGCATTGATTTCAGTCAGGCCGCTGCGCACCTGTTCGATTCCGAGAATTTCAACGCCTATCCCGTGCGGCACTTCATCCCGCAGATGGCGCAGCGCCTTTTCACGAATAATTTCCGCACACAGGATACGTTCCGGCTGGTCGGTCATCATGTCTGCCGGAAAGTACCGGGGGCCTTCCGGCAGATGTTTTGCGATAATCCGGTTCAATTCATCCAGGCCGTTTCCCGTTTTCGCACTGACCGCAATGATATCGTCAAAATTGAACGACGCAAAACGAGCCGTTCCGGAAAGCACGGCGTCGGGCCGGATCAGGTCGATTTTGTTCAGTGCCAGGATTTTCGGAACTTTGCAGTCAGCAATATCCGACGCGACGGCCAAATCCTTTTCGGTGATATGCGATGCATCGGCAATCATCAGAATGCAGTCCATTCCGTCCATGGCGGTGCGTACAGACTGCATCATATATTCTCCAAGCCTGGTTTTGGGCTGATGGATTCCCGGCGTGTCCAGGAAAATCATCTGGTCATGTTCATGGGTAATTACACCCATGATCCGGTTCCGGGTAGTCTGCGGACGGCTGGATACAATTGCGACTTTCTCCCCGATCATGGCATTCATCAGGGATGATTTGCCCACATTCGGAAGACCGACGATGGTGATAAAACCGGAACGGAAAATTTCACGGTCGGAACTCATTCTTTATTCTCCTTTGCATTCAGATCAATGCTGTAAGGCAGCAGTTCAGAAAGCCTTTTTTCGATCACTGTTCCGTCATGACACAGCAGAATCCGAATGTCCGGTGAAAACTCCGCAAGTACCTGGCGGCATGCCCCGCACGGCCACGGCGTCTGATTTGCAGCAACAGCAATTACATCGAAGGATCGTGCGCCTTCGCTGACCGCTTTGAAAACAGCCGTCCGCTCTGCGCAGTTCGTCATGCCGAATGAAACGTTTTCAATATTGCATCCGGTAAAAATCCGGCCGTCAGAAGCGCGCAGCGCGGCGCCGACGGGAAAATGGGAGTAAGGAGAATAGCTGTTCTTCATCGCTTCAACAGCGGCCCTGACCAGGGTCAGATCTTCTGCGGATAACGCGGCGTCACGGGTAATGGAAGCAGAAGTCAGAATGTTTTCCTCCATTGCACGCATCTTAATTCGATCCTCCTCTTCAATATGGTCATATCCCATCAGGTGGCATATTCCATGTACCAGCAGGTAGGCTGCTTCCCTCTCGGGAGAATGTCCGTATTCCTCTGCCTGCGACATTAAATGGGGAACGGATATCACAATATCTCCCAGAAAGCAGGCATTCATTTCATCGTCATACTCACGGCGAAGCAGCTGCTCGCACGAGCCCGCAGTCAATCCCGCAGGATAAGAGACGGTCGGAAATGAAAGAACGTCCGTAGCCCGGCTGATCTTACGGGTTTCGGCGTTAATACGGCATATTTCATCGTCATTGCACAGCCGGACAGTTGCCGCGCACGGGACTTTAATCCCTTCCGCACTGAGGCAGCTGTCAGCCGCCGCCTGCATCCGCATACGGATTGATTCGGGCAGCGATTCATTCAAAATCCATTCAAGTTTCACCGGATGATTCCTCTGCTGTCTTTTCGTTTGGCTGTTCAGTTTCTGTTTTCTGTTTCTCCGCTGCGGAAACATTCGAAACGGCCGGAGCGGCCTGGGGAGAATCGGCGTTCCGGGTGCCCTCGGGATTCTTTTCCGCGGATTCCGGAACCGGTATGTTTTTGTCCGCGTAATGCGGAACATGGGGATACTCAATTCTTTCGTGATATACGCCTCTCAGAATACCTGAGAACGCATCACAGATTTTATCGATATCTGAAAGAGACAGCGGGCTGTCACTCAGCTGACCGTCTTCCAGCTTGCCCCTGACAAGGCGTTCAATAAACTGATCAATTCCTTTCGGCGTCGGATCTTTCATTGAGCGGACAGCTGCTTCTATCGTATCGGCCAGCATGACGATTGCAGCTTCCTTTGTTTTCGGCTTGGGCCCGGAATAGCGGAACTCGTCGATATCCACATGCGATCCGTCAGACATCTGAAGCGCCTTATGGTAAAAGAACATCACAGGAGTCACGCCGTGGTGCTGAAGAATAATATCCTGCAATTCACGCGGCATATGTTCCTTCTGGGCCAGAAGAACGCCGTCCATGGTGTGGCTGATCAGAATTGCCGCAGAGACATACGGATCGGTCCGTTCATGCGGATTGTCCCCGTTCTGGTTCTCTTTGAAATATCCCGGGCGTTTCAGCTTTCCGATATCATGATAATAAGCGCCGGCACGGGCCAGGTACGGATTTGCCTGAATACTGTCGGCAGCGGCCTCCGCAAGGTTTGCAACTATAATGGAATGATGGTATGTACCGGGGGCTTCAATCATCAGACGCTTCATGAGCGGCTGGTTGGGATTGGTAAGCTCAAGCAGCCTGCTGGGCGTGGCAAGACGGAAAAGCTGTTCCAGCACTGGCTGGAAAGCAAGAGCCAGGGCTCCGCTGAGGGCGCCGCCTGCAAGCAGCCAGCCGCCCAGAGAAAGAATATCCAGGGACCCGGATGAAGTAAGCCAGCTGATACCGAGTGCGATCATAAAGCCGATCAGGGAAGAAAGCGGCCCCGCAATCAGAACCCGGACGCGCTGGGGATGACCCTTCAGGAACCATACTGCAAAGAGTCCTTCCGTGATTCTCATTGACATCAGCAGGACAACGTCATAGAAGGTGGAACTGGCATTGCCGGAAGTAAGACCGGCAAAAAGGATGGAAAGCGCAAAAGTGAGGCAAAGCCCGGATCTGTAACCGATCAGAACCGTGCCCAAAATGGCTCCCATCGTTAAAGGAATGATGTATTGACTCGGAAACAGATGCGCCAGGGCAGCCATAATGATAGACAGAATCAGGATAATCAGAATAACGGCCAGCTTCCGCACGTCCGTCAGTATTTCTCCCCGAAGCAGTTTAATGCTCATCAGAAGGCAGGCCATGGCGACAAATACTACAACAGCGGACCCGATATAGAGGTAATAATCTGTGGTCTGATCATTCAGAAGGCCTAAAGCACGAAGCATTGCCAGCTGATACTCGTAAACGGGCTCGCCTTCCCGGATGATGGTACGGCCCTGAAGATAGATTATAGGCTCGACTGCTTCCATCGCCTTCTGGCGGGCTTCTTCGGTCATCTCCTGGCTGATTACAAAATTCGGCTTGAGACAGAGGTCAAGGAGAGGACGGAGAATGATCCTGTAATGCTGCAAATCAGTTGTATCCATCACCTCATAAATGGATTCATTGATTCTATCTGTTGAATCTTCCCTGAAAGTATTATCCCGCAGAATCGCTTCAACAATTCCCGTACGTTCTTTTCCGTCTCCGCACAAAAGATATTCCAGATTGTTCAGTTCATCCGGCGACATATTCAGAATAAACAGGATTTGTTCTTCAGCCTGGTCTTCAGGCAGGACAAGGATATTCAGCGCAGACAGCGCCAGTTTGATTTCGTCTCCGGTAAATTCGTTTCCGAGGGAAACGTCATCCGGACCTTCAGCCGTTTCTCCCGTGTCATTCACTTCATTGTTCTCCCCGGCTGAACTTTCCGCTTTATTCAGAGCGGTTTCACGGCTTATCCGAACGTTTTCCCTGGCGGATCTGATTTCCATGAAGGCCGTATTGAGTGACGCCAGCAGTTCCTCGGTAATATCCTTGTAAACTTCTATTCCGCTGGCAGCTTCCTCCCTGCGGTTTCTTGTCGTCACTTCATCCGTAACGTCCTTGGTTGCTTTGATCGTTTCCGGCGCGATCGAATAGGCTGAAAGATCATACTTTTTCGGAACACAGACAAGACAGAATATTACAAAAACAATCAGTGCCGCAGTAATATTCATCAAAATGCATTTAAACAAATCGGAACGCAGCCATTCCCTGATCCGGATAAAAAGACTCACCTGCTGTTCTGCTTCTGCGGGACGGGCCAGGTTCTGTTCATTCGAATCCTTCATTTGTATTTCCCTTTCTGGTATCCCTGATCATTGACGGAAGATGAAAAAAGTGAACGGAAGAGTACACGGACTAACCCTTTTTACTATTTTCATACGCCTCAACAATTTTCTGGACGAGTTCATGCCGGACAATATCTTTTCCTGTCAGTTCGACGATTCCGATACCCGGAATCCCTTTCAAAATCGAAATAGCTTCCGATAATCCCGACTGTTTTCCCGGGGGCAGGTCAGTCTGCGTAATATCACCGGTAACAATCACTTTGGAATGAAATCCCATCCTCGTCAGAAACATTTTCATCTGCTCAGATGTGGTGTTTTGTGCTTCGTCCAGGATGATAAACGCATCCGAAAGCGTTCTGCCCCGCATATAAGCGAGAGGAGCAACCTCAACCGTTCCCCGTTCAAGCAAACGCGAATACGCGTCAGCACCCATGAAATCATACATGGCGTCATACAGCGGACGAAGGTATGGATCGACCTTCTGCGTCAGATCGCCCGGCAGAAAGCCAAGCTTTTCACCCGCTTCAACGGCGGGCCGCGTCAGGATGATCCTTTCCGCTTCCTTGTTCTTCAAAGCCATCACAGCCAGAGCCATCGCCAGATATGTCTTGCCGGTACCGGCCGGACCGATGGCAAATGTCAGCATATTCTGCCGGATTGCGTTCACATATGTTTCCTGTCCCAGCGTCTTGCATGTGATCTGTTTTCCGCGATGCGTAACAGCGATCACGCTTTTCAGCGATTCTTCAATCCGATCCGCTTTTCCCTCGCGGATCATGGCAATGACATAGCGGATCCTGACACGATCCACATATTCATTGCGGAGAATCATGGAGAACAGCGTACGGATCACCTGCTCTGCAAGATCAAGCTGTTCTTCTTCCCCGTGAATGGTCAGCATATTTCCGCGTAAGGCAGCAATGATACCACATTCCTGTTCTATAAGGGCCATATTTTGATCATTCATACCGAACAGGGAGACATATGCATCCATGGAATCAGCCGACAGTGCGATTTCCCGGTTGAAAGTCAATCTGAATGACTCCCTTTCACATATAATATACTTATATATCATAACGCTTTTGACTATTTTGTCAAATCAGGCAGGCCGGCGACGGCATGAATCCGGTCTTTTCAGCAAATAATATACATCGAAAAAACACAGGAATCCTGAATACGGCCGGTTGACAGCCACCCTGATTTATGGTAGGATTTCGCTCGAATTAAATATGAAAGACGATGAAGGAAATCAAGTTTTCCGCGATGATTTCAGAGAGCCGCCGGTTGCTGCGAGGCGGTACAAAGCCGGAAAAACACTGCTTCCTGAGTTGGTTCTGTGAACAGGCTCCTTGCTTCAGTAATGGAACCCGGCCGCCCCGTAATCGGCTGTGGGCTTGTCAGAGCCCGAGAGAGACTGTGTATAATCGCAGTAACAAGGGTGGTACCGCGGAGAGATTCGTCCCTGGAGCAATACGCTTCAGGGTTAATTTTTTTCTGGAGGAACGAAATCGATGAATGAAAAAAGCATCCGGATCAGTGACTGTACGCTCAGGCAGAAAAATCATCTGCCTTCGCTTAGTTTTCGGGAAAAGCTTGAATTATGCCGCCTCATGGACAGGCTGAATGTGGATATCATTGAAATGGATGAAATCCGTCAGGTGAAAATTGACAGCCTGCTGATCAAATCCGTCTGCTCAGCCGTTACGAACGCCGGAATCGCCGTTCCTGTATCCCTGAAGGAAGATAATGTCCAGCTGGTATGGGATACGCTGAAAACAGCAGCTTTTCCGCGGCTGCAGGTTCCTGCGCCCGTGAGTTCTGTTCAGATGGAATACCTGTATCATATGAAACCCAAGGCGGTTATCTCCGCCGTCACTGAAAAAATCCGCAAATGCAGGGAATATACGGATAACGTAGAATTCATCGCGGAAGACGCAACCCGCAGCGACGGCGGTTTCCTCCGGGAAATCATGAAAGAGGCTGCCGCGGCCGGAGCTAAGACCATTACCCTGTGTGATACCGCCGGATCCATGCTGCCCGAGGAAACCGGAAGCTTTCTTTCCTCACTGATTGCCGACGTTCCGGAACTCCGGGATGTTGTAATCGGTTTTTCCTGCACGGACCAGCTGAAGCTGGCCGACGCATGCGCGGTGACTGCAATTCAATGCGGCATCAGGGAGATCAAAGCAGCTTCCTTCCAGACAGATTCAGTATCCCTGATGAATATCGTCCGGATCCTGGATCTGAAATCCCCGGCTTTCGACGTATCGTGCCGTGTATCGACCGAACGGATCCGGAATATGACCGGCCAGATTGAAACGCTGTGCCGCACCGGGCTGAGCCGTTCCGCTGCAAAGAGCCTTCATACGTCCGGTGAATCCGGTATTATGCTCAGCACGCACGATTCCATGGAATCCGTCCGGAAAGCTGTTGAAAAGCTTGGCTATGATCTGACGGCTGACGACATGGAAAAGGTCTGGGCCTGCTTCTCTGAGATCGCAGAAAAGAAAGACCTGATATCCCTGCGTGAACTCGACGCAATAGTTGCCGCGGAAGCGATGCAGGTGCCACCGGTATATCATGATATTCAGTATGTGATCAATACCGGCAATACGATCAGCGCCATGGCGAATATGAAGCTGATGTATCATGACAGGCAGATTGAAGGCATTGCCGCCGGCGACGGATCGATTGACGCTGCGTTCAATTCGATTGAGAAAGCGACCGGGCGCCATTTTGAGCTGGATGATTTCCAGATTCAGGCGATTACAGAAGGCCGGGAAGCAGTAGGTGAAACCATCGTCAAGCTTCGCCATGAAGGCAAACTGTATTCAGGGCGCGGAATATCGACCGATATCGTCGGTTCCGGTATTCTGGCCTACCTGAATGCACTGAATAAGATTGTTTACGAGGAGGAAGAGGCGTGAGGCTTTCTTTTTCGACACGCGGATGGCGTGAAATGCCGTGGCCCGAACAAATCCGGGATGCTGCTGAAATGCGGTTCCAGGGAATCGAAGTTTATAACCTGCATCGATGTTCTTCACTGACCAGCCGGGGCGGCGCGTTTCACAAATTCAGCCGGAATGAAACGCTCCGGGAATTGCGGGAACATGATCTTGTCATTCCATGCTTTGATACGTCAATCGATCTCAGCGATCCGGACGAGGATATCACACCCGCCTTCGACCTGATGGATACCGCTTCCGCAATGCATATTCCGTACCTTGCATTCTGCGTCCTTCAGGATGACGAAAATATTGTCCGGGAGCGCCTCGGGAAGATGATCCCCGCTGCTGCCGAAAAATCGGTGGGTATTCTGATCAAAACTGTCGGCATATACGCAAACACGGAACGCCTGCGCACGCTGATGGATGATTACGCATGTGATGAACTTGCCGCACTTTGGGATATGCATCATCCATACAGGGATTTTCATGAATCGCCTGATACAACAATCAGAAACCTGGGCGGCTATGTACGCCATGTTCATCTGCGTGATTCCGACGACAACCTGAATTACAACCTGATCGGAGAAGGTTCCATTCCCGTTCAGGATATGATGAACGCCCTTTCCTCGATCGATTACAGCGGTTTTATATCCCTGGAATGGAAACCGGAATGGATCAGTGATATTCCGGATCGTGAAATCATTTTTTCCCATTTCCTGAATTATATGCGCCGCTTTGACAACCCGAAGGGAAAGAAAAAAACACTGTATTTCAATCATGACGGCACCGGAAAATATGTCTGGAAAAAAGACGAACTGATTGATCTGACTTTCGGGCAGGTGCTTGACCGAATGGCGGAAGAATTTCCGGATCAGTATGCCTTCAAGTATACGACGCTGGATTATATCCGGACTTATTCTGAATTCCGGGACGATGTCGACCGTTTCGCACGGGCTTTGATCTCTCTCGGCGTCCGTGCGGGGAGCAAAGTTGCGATCTGGGCGACCAACGTCCCCGCATGGTATCTGACTTTCTGGGCATCCGCAAAAATCGGCGCCGTATTGGTTACCGTCAATACGGCATATAAAATCCATGAGGCAGATTACCTGCTCCGCCAGAGCGACACCCATACCCTTGTAATGATCGAGAGCGCCCTGGACAGCAATTACCGTGCAATTATCAATGAGCTCTGCCCGGAAATCGCCGGATCCACCCCGGGCGAACCGCTGCACTGCAAACGGCTCCCGTTCCTGAGGAATGTCATTACCTATGGCTTCTCGCAAAGCGGCTGCCTGACTTTTGAGGAAGCGATGAAGCGCGCGGACGCCGTTCCCCAGGAAACCATGCTTGCAATGGCTGAACGCGTTCGTCCCGACGACGTGTGCAATATGCAGTACACGTCCGGAACCACCGGATTTCCGAAGGGCGTTATGCTCACGCATTACAACGTAGTCAATGACGGCAAATGCATCGGCGACCGCATGGGGCTTTCCACAGCGGACCGTATGATGATCCAGGTACCGATGTTCCATTGTTTCGGAATGGTCCTGGCAATGACGGCATCCATGACGCACGGCACGACGCTTTGCCCCCTGCCCTATTTCTCCGCCAAGAACTCCCTGGCCTGTATCAATCAGGAAAGGATTACCTGTTTCCACGGTGTTCCGACAATGTTTATCGCAATGTTTAATCATGAGGATTACCGCAAAACAGACTTTTCCCATATGCGGACCGGAATCATGGCCGGTTCCGGCTGTCCTCCCGAACTGATGAAACGCGCAGCGAGACCGGATGAAATGAATATGCGCGGTATTGTCAGCGTATACGGACAGACGGAATCTTCTCCCGGCAGCACAATGTCCGCATGGACAGATTCTCTTGAACTCCGGACAGAAACCGTCGGATATGCATTCCCTCATGTCCAGTGCAAAGTGATTGATCCGGAAACGGGAAAGGAACTGCCTGACGGACAGGACGGAGAATTCTGTTCCCGCGGATACAACATTATGAAAGGATACTATAAAATGCCCGATGCGACAGCCGCCACCATCGACGAAGACGGCTGGCTTCACTCGGGGGATCTTGCGCGAAGAAACCCGGACGGAACGTATCTGATTACCGGACGACTGAAAGATATGATCATTCGCGGAGGCGAAAATATCTATCCGAAAGAGATCGAGGAGTTTATATATACGCATCCGGATGTGGCGGATGTGCAGGTAATCGGCGTGCCTGACGCGCGCTACGGAGAAGCGGTAATGGCCTGTATCGTCCGGAAACAGGGAGCGACGGTTACTGCAGAAGAAATGTCGGAATATATACGCAGCCACATGGCCCGTCATAAGGTTCCGCAATATATCGAATTCATGGATTCATTCCCGATGAACGCTGCCGGAAAAGTTCTGAAATACAAGATGCGGGAAGAAGCCGCAGAACGGCTGGGCCTCGTCGGCGCAGCCGGAATCGACACGGCCGGCGGACTGGAAAAATAGGCGATTCCCCCTGTTATCTTTCGAGCAGGTGCCTCATGCCGGAAGGATTCATCAGGACCTTGGCGCATCCGAGTACAACGCAGTCACGCGCGTCAGGCGCAACCTGGCAGGGTACTTTCAGCACGTTGCCGATTGACTCTGCAAGTCCGTACAGCTGAGCGCCTCCACCCGTCAGGGTAACGCCGCCCTCGAATATGTCCGACGCCAGCTGGGGCGGAGTTCGTTCAATTACTGCCTGAATTCCTTCAATCAGGTCATTGACATTCTCAAGGAGCGCTTCGTAAATTTCATCTGAATCGATACTGAGTGTTTTGGGCAAGCCGGATATCAGGTTCCGCCCGGTAACATCCATAATGACACGCGGGTTTCTCCGCGCAGCGCCGCCAAGTGTAATCTTGACCTGCTCAGCCGTTCTTTCACCGATGAGCAGGTTGTATTTTCTGCGAAGATAACGAATAATCGCGTCGTCAAAATGATCTCCGCCGACAAGTATGGAAGAGATCACAGAAACGGTACTGTTGCTGAGAACAGCCAGATCTGTACAGCCGGCACTGATGTCTGCAACCATGCTTCCATACGCGCCGAGAAAGTTCAGCTGGGCCCCAAGGGCAGCGGCGATTGTCCGGTCCAGGATCTGCGTTCTTCGAAGACCCGCGTCAAACAGCGACGAAACAAGGGCCTTCCTTTCCATATCCTTCACGCCGGACGGAACGGCCATAATCGCCCGGGGACGCGCAATCAGGTGTTTCCCGATCACGTTTGTAACAAAATAGCGCAGCATCGCACTGGTCAGGTCAAAATCAATCATTTCTCCCTGGGCCAGCGGCCGAATAATATTGATGCTGGAAGGAGCCCTGCCGATCATACGCCATGCTTCCGAACCGAAAGCAATAATATGCTGGGTGTCCCGGTCAACCGCCACTACGGCCGGCTCACGGAATACCACTCCGCGCCCCTTCATAAAAATCACGACATTGGATGTGCCAAGATCGATGCCGATATCCCCTGCTGCCTGCGCCATGATGAATACCTTTCCGTATCTTCAGTTCTGCCCGGATACCCGGACAGCAGATGAATCTTATCATGATCTGCAAAAAAATACAACATCCCGCCATCCTTGACAACGCAGAATCAATCTCGCATAATATATATTGGATATTTGTGGATAGGAGGAAGCTGAGGTGTCTGTCAGAATCCAGTCGGTCACACCGCGCTCCCCCGCTGAACGCGCCGGTATCAGGGAAGGCGAAACACTGATTCAGATCAATTCAGAATCTGTTACCGACGAAATTGATTACCAGGCGCTGAGCGCCGCCTCCCGCCTGACGCTTCTCATTGCCGGAACCGACGGGAACACCCGGACCGAGTTCATATATAAATCACAGTACGAGCCTCTCGGCCTGTGCCTGGATGAAACAACTGCCATGAAGCCGCGCCGGTGTAAAAACCATTGCCTTTTCTGTTTCATCGATCAGCTTCCCAAAGGGATGAGAAAAACATTATATGTAAAGGATGATGATTGGCGGCTCAGCCTGATGATGGGAAATTATGTCACGCTGACCAACGTGGATGATGAAGAGTTTAACCGGATTCTGAAACGGAAAGCTTCCCCGCTTTTCATTTCGATCCATGCGACAGATCCCGAGGTTCGCGTTCGTCTCCTCAGAAATCCCAATGCCGGCAATATTCTGGCGCGGATGAAGACGCTCCGGGATCATGGAATCAGTTTCCACGGACAGATTGTACTTTGTCCGGGTATCAATGACGGAGACGTATTGAAAAAAACGATCGAAGATACCGCATCGCTGTTCCCTTCCGCTTTATCCCTTGCAATTGTTCCCATCGGAATGACATGCCACCGGAACGGGCTCGCTCCCATGGCTCCGGTTACACCGGAAGGTGCGAAGGAAGTGATCCGGATCTCGGAAGATTACCAGAATCGTTATCTGCATCAGTTCGGATTGCGCTTCGTTTATCCGTCTGATGAGTTTTACTGCCTGAGCGGCCTTCCCCTGCCGCAGGATGAAGAATACGAAGACTATCCCCAGATTGAAAACGGCGTCGGAATGCTCCGCCTGCTGGAAAAAGAATGTGAGCTGGCGTCGGAGGATATTCCGGAACAGCGCGGAGCGGAAGTCAGTCCCACCCGGCTGATTATCCCCACAGGCGTATCAGCGCAGCCCTTTATCCGCCGGCTCGCGGAAAAGTATGCGCCGCCCGGAACCCTTGTTGAAGTAATTGCCGTACCGAATCGCTTTTTCGGCGAAACAATTACCGTGACGGGACTGATAGTGGGCCGGGATCTGGTCGACGCGCTGAAAGGACACACCTTTGACAGGGTGCTGATCTCTGAAACCATGCTCCGCGAAAATACCGACCGTTTTCTGGATGATATGACGCTTGAAGAAGTCAGGAATGCTGTCGGAAAACCGATAACGGTCGTTTCCGGCAGCGGCGAGGCTTTTATCCGGGCGCTTCATGAATCGGAGGTGAATTATGAATAAACCGCTTGTAGCTATTGTCGGACGCCCGAATGTCGGGAAATCCACGTTCTTCAACAAACTGGCCGGCAGGCGTATCAGTATCGTTGAAGACGTTCCCGGCGTTACGCGCGACCGTGTTCATGCTGACGCCGAGTGGCTCGGCCATCCGTTCACCCTGATTGATACCGGTGGTATCGATCCGCGAAGCGATGACGAGCTTCTTTCTCAGATGCGTGCCCAGGCACAGATCGCCATGGATCTGGCAGACGTTATCTGCTTTTTTACCGACGCCCGGGAAGGTCTGACGGATGATGATCGGGACGTTGCGAATCTTTTGCGTAAAACCGGTAAACCCGTACTTCTGGTTGTGAACAAGATCGATTATCTGGGACTGAATAACCAGTTATACGAGTTTTATGAGCTCGGCCTGGGGGATCCGATCGGAATCAGCAGTGTCAATATGCTCGGATTCGGCGATTTGCTGGACCAGATCATCAGCTATTTCCCGGAAGAAATCGATACGGAGCCGGAGGAATCCGCTCCGATTCAGCTGGCAGTGGTAGGCCGTCCGAACGTCGGAAAAAGCTCACTGACCAACCGCCTCCTCGGTCAGAACCGTACCATGGTTTCCGATATTCCGGGGACAACCAGAGACGCGATCGATTCCCCCTTTACAGATGCGGACGGAACACGGTTCAATATCATTGATACAGCCGGTATCCGGCGTAAACGCTCCGTGGAGGGCGAAAGCCTCGAACGCTACAGCGTCCTCCGGTCTATTGCCGCCATCCGCCGGTGTGACGTGGCGCTGCTTCTGATTAACGCAGAAGACGGTGTGACGGAACAGGATACCAAAATCGCCGGCCTGATCCATGACGAAGGAAAAGCAATCGTAATTGTCGTTAACAAATGGGATCTTCTGGAAAAGGAAACCGGAACGCTTGAAAAATACCAGAAAGAAGTTCTTTCCGCGCTGAAATTCACGGATTACGCCCCGGTCCTCTTCATCTCCGCAAAATCGGGACAGCGGGTGCATACCGTATTTGATACCGTGAAAAAAGTATATTCCTGCGCATGCAGGCGGATAACGACAGGGGTTTTGAACGATGTGCTGAACGACGCGACAAACAGCCTGCAGCCGCCTGTTCAGGGAACCCGCAGGCTGAAAATCTATTATGCGACTCAGTGTGCCGTGCAGCCGCCGACGTTTGTCCTTTTTGTCAACGATGAGACGCTGATGATCTTTTCCTACAAGCGGTATCTGGAAAACTGCTTCCGGAAGGCATTCGACTTTACCGGCACGCCGATTCGTTTTATCCTGAGGGAGAAAAAGAAGGAGGATCGAGCATGATTCCGACTGTTTTCATAGAGAAGCCCTGGCTGATCGCTTTATGCTGCATTACCGCCTACCTGCTCGGTTCACTCTCTTTCGGGCTCATCGTCGCAGACAAGGCCAAAGGACCTGATCTGAGAAAAGTCGGCAGCGGAAATACCGGCGCGAGCAATGTACAGCGTACGATGGGATGGAAATACGGCCTGATTACCTTTGCCGGCGACGCACTCAAGGGAGTGCTTGCATGCCTGCTGGCGGAGCTGATCACACGCGACCACATGGCATGCCTCGCAGCGGGTCTGTTTGTTGTTATCGGTCATAACTGGCCTGTCTATTACGGTTTCCGCGGCGGAAAAGGTGTTGCTGCCAGCTGCGGTATACTGCTCTATTGTTTCTGGTGGCAGGCTTTGATCTGCTTTGCTGTCACGATTCTGCTGATCGCGGCGGTTCGCTATATATCTCTCGGCAGTATGTTTTTGCTGATATCTTACGCATTGCTGGTTTCCCTGACATATCAGGGAGAATGGCGCCTGTTTGTAATCATTTGGGCAACGCTCATGGCGCTGATTTGCATAATACGCCATCATGCAAATATCGTACGGCTGATTCAGGGCAGGGAAAACAAGCTGGGGAAAAAAGCCTCATGACTTCGGAGGATTGATTTCATGGCAGAGGAAATGCGCAATATTCGTAATTTCTGCATTGTGGCGCATATCGACCACGGAAAAAGCACACTGGCGGACCGTATCCTTGAAAAGACAGGCGTGTTTGAGCAGCGTGAAATGGTTGAACAGATTCTGGACAGTATGGAGCTGGAACGGGAGCGCGGTATTACCATCAAGAGCAAAGCTGTCCACATGAAATACAAAGCGAAGGACGGGCAAACCTATATCCTGAACCTGATTGACACTCCCGGGCATGTTGATTTTACCTATGAAGTCAGCCGCGCGCTTGCGGCCTGCGAAGGTGCATTGCTGGTGGTGGATTCCACGCAGGGAATTGAAGCTCAGACGCTGGCCAACGTGTATATGGCGCTTGAACACAATCTTGAAACGATTCCGGTGATCAATAAAATCGATCTTCCGTCTGCCCGCCCGGAAGAGGTTCGTCGTGAAATCGAGGATGTCATCGGCCTTGACGCCAGCTTTGCGCCATGTGTTTCCGCAAAAACAGGATTGAATATTGACGACGTGCTGGAAGCCGTAGCCCATCACATCCCGCCGCCGGAAGGCCGCGCCGATGCGCCGCTGCAGGCTTTGATTTTCGATGCCTTCTACGATAACTATCGCGGTGCAATCTGTTCGATCCGCGTCAAGGAGGGCGTTATTCGCGCCGGTATGAAAATGAGGCTGATGGCAACCGGCAGCGAGTTTGACGTTGTTGAAGTCGGCCATTTTACACCGGGCTATACACCATGCGACTGCCTCAGCGCCGGTGACGTCGGATATGTCTCCGCTTCCATCAAAGATGTGCGTGATACCCGGGTAGGCGATACGATTACCGACGCATCTTTCCCGGCAGATGAACCGCTTCCCGGATACCGCCAAGTAACGCCGATGGTGTATTGCGGCATTTACCCTGCTGACGGCGCGGATTATCCCGCCCTGAAAGACGCTCTTGAAAAGCTCCGGATGAATGACGCCTCTCTTTCCTTTGAACCGGAAACATCCGCCGCGCTCGGGTATGGATTCAGATGCGGATTTCTGGGACTGCTGCACATGGATATTATGACCACCCGGCTGGAACGGGAGTTTGACCTCAATCTTGTGACCACAGCGCCGAGCGTTATCTATAAGGTTCTGAAGACAAACGGAACAGAACTGATGATTGACAATCCGACCAATATGCCGCCGGTCGGAGAAATCGCTTCCATGGAAGAACCATACGTCCACGCGGTGATTTATACGCCTCAGGAAAGCGTCGGAACGCTGATGGAACTCTGCCAGGATAAGCGCGGTGTCTTCATTGATATGCAGTATGAGGGAAACCGTGTGAAGCTCAATTATGATATGCCGCTGAATGAGATCATCTTTGACTTTTTTGACCAGGTGAAAAGCCGGAGCAGAGGATATGCGTCATTTGATTATGAATTGAAGGATTATCGGGAGAGCGATCTCGTCAAGCTCGATATTTTGCTGAACGGCGATCTGTGCGACGCTTTTACGATTATTGTGCATCGTGATAAAGCATACGCACGCGGCCGTTCCATTGCCGAAAAGCTGAAGGAAGCCATTCCGCGGCAGATGTTTGAGATTCCGATTCAGGCGGCAATCGGCGGAAAAGTGATCGCACGGGAAACAGTGAAGGCCATGCGGAAGGACGTCCTGGCAAAATGCTACGGCGGAGATATAACGAGGAAGAAAAAACTGCTTGAAAAACAGAAGGAAGGAAAAAAGCGTATGCGCCAGTTCGGTACTGTTCAGGTTCCGAGCGAAGCTTTCCTTGCCGTCCTGAAAATGGACTGAAGTATGGTTACACAAAAAGGAATTCCGCTTCGGTCAGAACAGAACTCGGTCTGTTTTACCGGCCACCGTTTCCTGTCCCGTATAGAAGCCGCCGGTATCCGGGATCGGCTTCACCGGATCATCCGGGAGTGTTACAGTTCGGGATTTCGCTGGTTTATCTGCGGAGGAGCGCTCGGGTTTGATACGCTGGCAGCTCTTGAAGTGCTTTCTGCGAAAGATGAATATAGCGATATAGGCCTGTGTCTTGCGATACCGTGCGCTGACCAGAGTTCCCGATGGGAAAAGTCAGATCGGGAACTCTATGATCGGGTTTTCCGGCAGGCGGATGAGACGGTTGTTCTGTCTGCACATTATTACAGCGGATGCATGCATCAGCGCAACCAGTATATGGTCCAGCATTCTTCAGCCTGTATCTGCTGGATGCGGCATTTTACAGGCGGTACAGGTTATACTGTACGATATGCAATTGCCTGTCAGCGCAGAATCATCAACCTCTGCATACCGGATAACGATTCTCCGGTTCATATCAAGGAGCCGTCATGGAACTGTACATTCACATTCCCTTCTGTGTCCGCAAATGCAATTACTGCGCATTCGATTCGTACACATGCTGTGATGCTGAAAAAATGGAGCAATATACAGCTTCACTTCTCCGGGAAGCGTCGCAGCGCGCGTCCTATGTCACGGAACCGATAGAAACGGTTTATTTCGGAGGCGGTACGCCTTCATTGCTTTCTCCAGAGCTGCTTGAGAATCTCGTCCTGTCACTGAAAAATATCTTCAGTTTCTCCTCTGTGCGTGAATTTTCTGTGGAAGCTAATCCCGGTACTGTTTCCGAAAAATGGCTGGAAACCGCTCTGCGCTGCGGTATCAACCGTATTTCATTCGGTGTTCAGGCTTTTCAGAATCATCTGCTTCAAACACTCGGCCGTATTCATACATTTGACGAAGTGATCCGTTCCGTTGATACCGCTCATCGCTGCGGTTTTCATAATATCAATCTGGATCTGATCTTCGGCATACCGGGCCAGACGATGTCAGACTGGCATCAAACGCTTGAACGTGTGATTGCACTGGCTCCTGTTCATATCAGCGCCTACGGGCTGATTCCGGAAGAAGGAACGCCGCTTCATGATAAACTGCAGGCAGGCACGCTTTCCCTGCCCGATCCGGATCTGGAACGCGATATGTATGATCATGCCATATCCATACTGAACAACGCCGGGCTCTTCCAGTATGAAATATCCAATTTTGCCCGCCCGGGATACCGGTGTCTTCATAATATCGGTTATTGGAATCAGGTGCCATATCTCGGACTTGGCCTTTCCGCTGCTTCGATGGTTCGTTCCCCGGTCCGGCAGTCAGATACTTTTTCTTCCAGATGGACGAATCCCTCTTCATTTGATGAATATGATTCAGTGATTGACGATCCTTCCAGATTCTCAGCACTGAAAGAGGATATTTCGGATGCGGATGCAAGATTTGAAACGGTCATGCTGTCTCTCCGCATGACAGAAGGCATGCGCCGCAGCCGATTTGCTGAACTGCACGGCGACGTTCCGGAGCGCTGGTACGGTCCGATCCTGGCCGGACTGAATCAGCAGGGACTGCTGGAACTGAAAGACGACTGCTGGCGTCTGACCCGGCGCGGCATGGATATACAAAACAGTATTCTTCTGGAGTTTATGGAATAGCAGCAGAATCAGCTCAATGCAATTTCATGCCCGTCATTTTCAAAAAAGGATTCAGCCAAAGATTCGAGAATCTTCGTTGTTTCCTGTTCCGCAGGATTGCTGCGCAAATCGCGCACCGTCCGGGAAACTTCATCCAGCAGATGGACATCGCCGCTGATGACAGGCAGCACAGCGTCCCCGGATTGTCTGGTTCCCATCAGGTCTCCGGGGCCCCGCAGTTCAAGATCGCGCTGTGCAATTCTGAATCCGTCGTTCGTTCCGCATAGAATTTCCAGCTTGTCCGTCGAATCCGACAGCAGGAAACACCAGCTTTCCGCAGATCCTCTCCCTACGCGCCCGCGCAGCTGATGAAGCTGGCTCAGTCCAAAACGCTCAGCGTTTTCGATAATCATGATACTTGCATTCGGATTATTCACGCCGACTTCGATCACCGTCGTGGAAACAAGCACTGAATAATCGCCGCGAAGGTACTTTTTCAGGGTGTCCGCTTTTTCATCATTCGGCTGGCCGCCCCATGTCAGCGCCATGCTGACTCCCTTTAATTCGTTATCACGAAGTTCGTCGAAAACCGATTTTGCGCTTCTGACATCGTCTGACTGATCGCTGTCCTCTATCAGCGGACATACGATATAAGCCTGACGCCCCTTCCCGATTTCTTCCCGCAGAAAACCATACATGGCCTGCCGCTTCGATTTCGGAACCATCCTGGTATGAACGCTCATTCTTCCGGCCGGGAGCTCGTCGATAACCGACAGATCCAGATCCCCGTAAAGAATCAGCGCAAGAGATCTCGGAATCGGCGTAGCTGACATCACCAGAACATGCGGTGAAAGTCCTTCGTCCGTCAGGCCTTTATCCTGCAGGCTTGAACGCTGCCGGACACCAAAGCGGTGCTGCTCATCCGTTATGACGAGCCCGAGATGATTATATTCAACGTCCTTGCTGATCAATGCATGGGTACCGAAAACTGCCTGGCATTTTCCGCTTTTCAGTTCCTTCAGAATCTCTTTTCTTTCTCTGGAACGCGTATTGCCTGTCAGCAGCCGGCAGCGGATTCCGGCGGGTTCCAGCAGGATTTTTGCGTTTTCATAATGCTGAATGGCCAGGATTTCAGTCGGAGCCATCATGGACACCTGCAGTCCGGACCGGCATACAAGGAAAAGCGCCCCGAACGCGACGGCTGTTTTTCCGCACCCGACGTCTCCCTGAACAAGTCGCGCCATTGCCTGGCTTTTTTTCAGATCGTTTGATATTTCATCCAGCACACGTTTTTGCGCAGCAGTCGGTGCAAACGGCAGAATATCCCAGAAGGATTCAGCCTGCCCGTCAGGAATCGTTACAGAAAAAGCTTTTTTCCTGTGGCTGCCGGACATGGAAACAAACATAAGATACATCAGCATGCGTTCAAACGACAGCCGGCGCCTTGCGATTTCAAGGCTGAGCGAATCAGAAGGAAAATGCGCCTGACGTATGGCAAAATTCAATTCACAAAGCCTGTGTTCAGTCCGGAATCGATTCGGAAGTGTTTCGGGGCAGCAGTCGTCCACATTTGCCAGCGCTGCGGTAATCAGTTTTCGGAAAGATTTTGCCGGAAATCCCCGTATCGGTCTGTATACAGGAATCCAGCCCGGTTCCGTGACAACGGAAGGATTTTGCAGCGTTCTCCGCCCTTCCTTCACGTTCAGGCGTCCGTACAGCATAATCTCCTGTCCGGCCTGAATGTTTTTTGCCATCCACGGTTCGTTGAACCAGCATACGGGCAGTTTTCCGCTGCTGTCCCGAATCGTACCGGTTACACGACTCAGACCGTTGAAAAAGCTGAGTTTCAGAGGCTCGGAAAAAACGCCTCTGACCAGAACACATCCGGCGTTTTTTGTATTGCAGGGATACACTGTGGCATGATCTTCATATCGTACCGGCAGAGTATACAACAAATCGCGCAATGAGCATATCCCCATTGCGCGTAATGATTCTGCCCGAACGGGACCGACCCCCTCCAGATCCGTCAGCCTCATTTCACTCCACCGATATCAGATAATAATACAACGGCTGGCCGCCATTATGGCATTCAACGTCACAGGCATCATACTCTGATTCGATTTCGCCGGCAATTTCCCTGGCATCCTCTTCCTTCACGTCAGCGCCGTAATAAACGGTAATCAGCTCATCTTCGTCGGTAATGATTTTTTTCATCATCTGCATGACCACTTCATGGATCGAGCTGCCGGAAAATTCAATTTTGCCGTTATGAAGGCCGATAATATCCCCCTGCTTAATCGCAATTCCGTTGTATTCGCTGTCACGAATCGCATATGTCACCATGCCGGTTTTCACATGCTGCGCAGCTTCATTCATCCGCTCGACATTTTCGTCGGGTTCCAGGTCGTTCTGAAAAGCAATCGCTGCGGCGATGCCCATCGCAACGTTTTTGGTCGGAATTACACGAACGTCCTTTTTACAAAGTTCAGCTGCCTGATTCGCCGCAAATATGACATTCCCATTGTTGGGAAGAATAAACACCGACTGAGCAGGCACCTGGTTCACCGCGCACAGGAGATCGTCCACGGACGGGTTCATGGTCTGGCCGCCCTCAACGATCCGGTCCACATTCAGATCCTTGAAAAACTGTGAAAATCCGGCTCCGAGAGATACCGCGACAAACCCGTATTTCTTTTCGGGTTCTGCAGGATCGGATGGTTTGTCTTCCTGCACGGGGACGGGACCGTTTTCGGCTTCGAATTTCCGCTTCATATCCGCCAGGTTGTCGATTTTGATATTGATGACTTCACCCAGCTCAATACCATACTCCAGAGCAGATCCGGGACTGTCTGTATGGACATGAACCTGGGATTCATGAAGATCTCCGGTTACAGTGACATTATCCCCGATTCTGTTGAGCCTGCGACGGAAAGAATCCAGATCGTGTTCGTCACAATCATCCCTGAACCGGATCACGGAGAAACTGACGCAGTATGTATAAGTAAGATCTTTGCTCAGGTCGTGGCAGTCGTCAGATTCAGCGGTATAATCATTCTCCATGCCCGTTTCGGTCATGCTGAGGTCTTCGCCGCGAAGCACAGCGGCATAACCCTGGTAGATCAGGAGTAATCCGCGTCCGCCGGAGTCAACAACACCTGCCTGTTTCAGAGCCGGCAGCATATCGGGCGTTTTTTTCAGAATCGCTTCGCCGCTTTTCAGAATGACATCAAACAGCCCGTCATAATCTTCAGGATCCTTTTTAGCCTGTTTCATGGCGTCTTCCGCCACGACGCGGGCAACCGTAAGGATCGTGCCTTCCTTGGGCTTCATGACCGCTTTATAAGCCATCTCAGCACCTTTACCCAGGGCTTCGGCAAACTGAACCGGAGTAATTTTTTCAATGCCGCTGACCGATTTCGCAAACCCGCGCAAAAGCTGGCTCGTAATAACGCCTGAATTACCCCGCGCGCCTTTCAATGCACCTTTCGCCAGCGCGTTCGCTGCCTCGTCCGCACGCAGAAACTCCTTGCTGTTGATTTCCCGGGTAGCCGACTGCATCGTCAGCGACATATTGGTACCGGTATCGCCGTCCGGCACAGGGAAAACATTGAGGGCGTCAACCGCTTCACGGTTTTTTTCAAGAAGGGCCGTACCGGCCATCACCATATCGCGCAGAAGCAAACCGTCAATCGTTTTAAACTGAATCACGGAAATATCCTCCGTCATTATCTATTATTCAATGCTGAAGCAGTTCAGATCCTGATGCCCTCCACGGAAATACCTACCTTGCGAACTTTTACGCCGGTCATGCTTTCCAGTTTATAGCGCACAGTTTCCACAATTGTTTTGCATACTTCTGAGATGGAAATGCCATATTCCACAATGATAAAAAGGTCGACATCCAGCATATCCCCGGCAGGACGAATCTGAACCCCTTTTGACAGATTCTCGCGGCCAAGCCATTCAGAAATGCCGTCTGTCGCCCGTTTGCCGGACATGGCGACAATGCCGTAACATTCCAGCGCCGCATATCCGACGACTTTCATCATAACGTCTTCCGCAATGTACACGGTGCCCAGTTCATTTTTCACCTTGCACTCCATGCTCGATACCTCCATGTTCCTTACGGCCTGTTACGAAACGGTTCCGCAGCAAAAGCAGCGAAACCAGGCATTGCATCACACCGTCACTCCGGATATCCAAACATCCGTATATGACGCTTCATTATACAGGAAAACCAGAATTCTTTCAACCCTGTTTCAATTGGTATAAACAGGCTGGCAACACACCGTATATTCCATCCGCCGACTGGTATGCATATATAACTCTGTTTCTTTTCTGATTACTCTTGACAATTTCATATGTCATGAACATAATATGTATGAAATGCGATGAGGGAAAGAGTATCCCCGGAACCGGTCTCCAGAGAGTTTCCGGCTGGTGTAAGGAAGCGACCGTTCGGGTGAGAAGTACATTCCTGAGCTGATGCCTGAAGCTTTCTGAGTGAGTAGGGTGTTTCCGGTCCGCCGGTTACAGCGGTCAGAGGGCGTCTTCACGCTGAATGGAAGTGGTACCGCGGTTCTCCGCCTTCCGGAGAGCCGTTTTTTTATTGGGAGGAGGCCAGTATGCATGAATACCAATGAAGTCCGTTTTTCCCATCGTTTTGATCACGTCACCGGAAGCGCTATCCGGGAAATTTTCAAGATCATTGCCCAGCCCGGGATGATTTCGTTTGCCGGCGGCAATCCGTCTCTCAATGCGCTCCCGGACGCTCTGGTCTCTGAGATCTGCGGATATGTTCTGGAACACAACGGCAAACAGCTGCTCCAATACGGCGCAACAGAAGGCTATCCCCCTTTTCTTGAAAGCCTGAAATCATACGTTCAGGAACAGCTGCATTGTTCTGTTCCGGCAGTTCTTCCCGTCACCGGATCCACGCAGGCGATGGATCTTCTCTGCAAAGCGCTGATTGATCCCGGAGACGTTATTCTGGTCGAAAACCCGTCTTTCCTCGGCAATCTGCAATGCATGAAACTATATCAGGCTGAAATCGTCCCGCTGGACAGCGATGAAAACGGAATACTGACGGAAGACCTGGAAGAAAAAATCTGCATGTATCATCCGAAAATGCTTTATACGATCCCGACCTTTCAGAATCCATCCGGCCGTACGCTTAGTTTGGAAAGAAGGAAAAAGATCGCTGAGCTTGCCAATCGGTACCACATGATTGTGGCTGAGGACGATCCCTATCGCGACCTTCGATACCGTGGCAATGATCTTCCTGCCATTAAATCGTTTGACGCAGACGGCTGGGTCATGTTCCTGGGGAGTTTCAGCAAAATCATATCTCCGGGACTGCGCGTCGGATACATTGCCGGTGAAACGGAAATCATCCGAAAGTGCACTGTCGGAAAACAATCGACGGATGTTCATACGGCAAATCTGAATCAGGCCGTTGTCGATCAGTTTCTGCGCAGGAATCTCCTTCCGGATCATATCCGGTCAATCCGGGCCGAATACGGAACCAAAATGCAGCTGATGCTGGACGAACTCGAGACATTCCCGGAAAGCGTGCGGTTTACCCGTCCGGAAGGCGGGCTCTTCATCTGGGTTGAACTCCCGGAATCCCTGGATGCCGTTTCGCTTCTGCCGAAAGCCATCGAGCGTAAAGTGGCTTATGTTCCCGGGACCCATTTCTGCGTGGGCGGAGGTCACCTCAATACGCTGAGACTTAATTTTTCCAACAGTACAGAAGATCAGATCCATTCGGGAATGCGGGCGCTGAAAGAAATCATAAGGGGCGCTCTCTGAATATGAAACATACAGATTGGAGGAGATATTGATGGAACATATTCTGGATATTCTGAAAGAACGCGGATTCCTCGCTCAGATCACGTTTGAGGACGAACTTTACGACCTTCTGAAAAATCCGACCACGTTCTATGTCGGCTTTGATCCGACGGCTGACAGCCTTCACATCGGACATTATATTCCGATTATGGCCATGGCGCATATGCAGCGTGCGGGGCATCGCCCCATCGCCCTGATGGGCGGCGGAACAGCCATGATCGGCGATCCTTCCGGGAAAACCGATATGCGCAAAATGATGACCACGGAAACAATCGACCGGAATGTGGAATGTATCAGGAAGCAAATGTCCCGTTTCCTCGATTTTTCAGATGGCAACGCCATTATCGTCAATAACGGCGACTGGCTCCGCAACCTGAATTTTATAGAATTCATGAGGGATATCGGCTCTCTGTTTTCTGTCAATAAGATGCTGACAGCAGAATGCTATAAGGCCAGAATGGCAACGGAAAACGGCCTGAGCTTCCTTGAATTCACATATATGCTTATGCAAAGCTATGACTTTCTGGAACTGTTTCATCGCTATGGCTGCCGTCTGGAGATGGGCGGAAATGATCAATGGAGCAATATGCTTGGCGGTGCCGATCTGGTTCGCAGAAAGGACGGCGAAAAAGCCTATGCCTGTACTTTCCAGCTTCTCCTGACACACGACGGAATAAAGATGGGTAAAACGGAAGCCGGCGCTCTCTGGCTGGACCCGGACAAGACCACTCCCTACCAGTTCTATCAGTACTGGCGGAACGTGGATGATAAGGACGTCGAAAAATGTCTTGCGCTTCTGACCTTCCTGCCGATGGATGAAGTGCGCCGCCTGGGTGCGCTGCGTGATTCCGAAATCAACGAAGCCAAAAAGGTTCTTGCATATGAAGTCACAAAGCTGGTTCACGGAGAAGAAGAAGCAAAGAAGGCAGCGGATGCTTCCCTTTCGCTTTTCGGCGGCGGAGTATCCATGTCCAACGTGCCGACTCTCGAAGTAACAGCGGAAGAATTATCATCCGACAGCCGGGTTTCCACGCTTCTCGTACGTTCCGGCCTCTGCAGAAGCCAGAGCGACGCGCGTAAACAGATTGAACAGAACGCAGTCTCTCTGGGCGATCTGAAAATAACCGATCCCGGCGCTTCTGTTGACCCGACTGATCTCGGAAGCGAAGGAATACTGCTTAAAAAAGGCAAAAAGGGTTTCTGCCGTATCGTCCTCAGATGACAAATCAATATATTACTGTCCTCAAGCGCGGTTCTGATGAATTTGTCGTCAGCCGCAGCCGTTTTATCGGTTATGCATGCCCCTGCTCAAACGAAAACGATGCACTTTCGTTTCTTCAGGAAATACGGGATGCTCATCATGACGCTACTCATCACTGCTATGCATATATTATCGGGCAGAACAGCGGTATCATGCGATACAGCGATGACGGGGAGCCCGGCGGAACAGCCGGCCTCCCCATCATCGAAGTTATGCGCACACAGCATATCGTTAACTGCTGTGTAATTGTTGTCCGTTATTTCGGCGGTACTCTTCTGGGTACGGGAGGACTTGTCCGGGCGTATACACAGGGATGTAAAACCGCACTGCAGGCCGCAGGGATAGTCCGGATGGAGCATACGCTCCATTATTTGTGCGACGTTCCGTATTCCTGCTGGGACCCGGTGCTTCATTCGGCAGAAAGCCTGCCTGTGCATATCACAACGCCGGAGTTCGCCGCCTCTGTCACATTTACGCTGGACGTTCGGTCAACCGATTCAGACCGCATCCTTGAGGAGCTTTTCAGAATCACATCCCGAAAAATGGAAGCGATTCCGTCAGGTGAATCCTTTGAACCATGGGAGCTCTGATTACGCAATCTCGAGGGCCAGTTTCATCATGTCAGTAAAGCCCTCCTGCCTTTCTTCAGATGTCGTTTCCTCGCCTGTAATCAGGCTGTCAGATATCGTACAAACAGCAAGGGCGTTTTTCCCTGCACGCGCCGCGTTGAGATAAAGCGCTGCAGCCTCCATTTCCACAGCCAGCACGCCCATTTTCCCGAGCATGGCGCTTGTTTTAACTTCGCTGTAGAAAGCGTCACTGGAAAAAAGCGGTCCGGCGAAAGCGCGCATATTCATTTTTTCTGCCGCTGTCATTGCTTTTTTGAGAAGAGTCCAGCTGCAGCAAGGCGCCATATTGACATCAATACCAAATGATTTTACATATCCGGAATCCGTATAAGCGCTCATTCCGATCACGATATCCCGCAGTTTCAGTTCGGGTGAAATCGCTCCTGCGCTTCCGATCCGGATAATATTTTCCACGTTGTAGAAATTGAAGAGCTCATAAGAATAGATTCCGATGGAAGGGCATCCCATTCCGCTGGCCATAACGGATACTTTTTTCCCGTTCCAGTTGCCGGTATAGCCATGAACGCCGCGTACGTTATTTACAAGCCTTGCGTCTTCCAGAAAAGTTTCCGCAATAAATTTGGCGCGCAGCGGGTCACCGGGCATCAGGACAGTTTTTGCGAAGTCGTCGGCTCCTGCATGGATGTGAGGGGTGGGAATGTTGCTCATTTTTCAGATCCTCCTTTAATATTAATTAGTTTTTGAATTCCAATGAACATGAATCTGATCAGTCAGGTATTTCAGATCATCCATTTCCAGCAGCCGGATGGAGCCGAAACGCGCGCCGAGCACCCTTTCGAGTGTTCTGCGGTAGGATGCAACCATATACAAAAGTTCGTGGCTGTCGATTTGTTTCTGCTTTTTTTCGTTTCTGATAATCAGAAGACAGATCTGATACCACAGTTCGTTCAGAATCAGAAAAACAATATCGGCAGCATGGGGAACGTCCGTACAGAAAAGGTCCCCGTTTTCATTTCCTCTGTGGATTTCATGTATCATAATCTGCCGGAAAGAATCGCTTAGCGCTTCAGCATAGCTGAAGCGAATCTGGCGGCCTTCCGGAAGATCAAACACGGGAAGAATCATCATCAGAAAGCTGAGTTTTTCACCGGACAGTGGGATGATGCCTGTTAAAACAGCATTCAGATTATCCATCGGCGGCGAATCCGGTTTTATCGTTTCTGCAGCTTTATGAACCACTTCTTCAGCCCGCAGCCTGCATATTTCTGCCAGCAGCAGTTCCTTGCTGGCAAAATGATGGTAAAAGCTTCCCTTGCTGGTATGCAGAACGTCGAGAATATCCTGAATACTGGTGGTCTCATATCCGTTTTTACAGAATAGCGTTTCAGCTGTCTGAATAATTTCCTTCTTTTTGAGATCCCCTTTTTTCACAGGAATCAGTCCTCTCCGACATCAATCAGTCTTTTTTACACAGCCGTTCATCCCGGCAAGAATACCGCTGCCGAAAGCAAACATGAGATTGAATCCTCCGCAGTCACCGTCCGCATTCAGAATTTCACCGGCTGCATACAGCCCTGAAACCATTCGCGATTCCATATTATCCGGATTGAACTCCCTGCAGTCTGCCCCACCGGCGGTTACCTGGGCGTCTTCCATGCCACGTGTTCTCAGGATTTCAATCCTGTAATGCCTGACAGCCCTGACCACTTCCTTAAGGAAATCTTCATCAAGATCTTTCAGCTGTTCACCTTTCATGACAGCCCCGGCCTGTTTCATAACCGCGTAAGCCAGTTTGATATTGAGCATGCCGATCAGCAGCGCCTCCGGCGCCATATTCCTGAAGATTTCTTTTCTTCTGCGCAATTCATCCAGAAGGATGCTGTCATCATTGAACAGCCGCCCGGCAAAATCCGCTTCAATATAATATCCTTCTCCTTCGACAAAACGAGCGCATTGCATGACGCAGATTCCGCTGATACCGCTGTCAGTAAATAACAGTTCTCCGGTTTCCCGATGCAGCGCTGATTTATGTTTGTTAAACAGCGCAATACTGCATCGGACGCGGACGCCGCTCAGACCGGATATGCTTTTCTGATTGGTAATCATCGGCACGAGTGCCGGACGAATCGGAAAGATGGTATGCCCGAATCGGCGGAGAATATCGTATCCGCTTGTCCCCTCTCCGTTTCTGCGGCCGGCCGGTCCGCCGGCAGCAACAAGAATCCGTCTGGCAAGGATTGTCTTTCCGCCTGCGGTAACGGAAAAACTGCCGTCGGGTCGTTTCCCGCAGGCTGAAACCGGCATATTCATCACTGTCTCCGCATTGTTTATCCGCAGGGCTGTTTTAAGAACCTGCAGCACGGAAGCAGCCTGAAATGTACATGGATAAACCCTGTTGTCCGTTTCTTCAGCGGTGATCAGTCCGATATTGTACCAGAATGATTTCTGTGCCGGGACATCGCAGTTTTTCAGAACTTTGCAGGCAAAATCCGAATCTCCGTAATATCGGAGTTCGCCTGTGTTCATCAGGTTACAGCGGCCGTTGCCGGAGGCAAGGATTTTTTTTCCGATCGCGTCTAAAGCTTCCAGTACAATAACATGTTCACCGTTGCCGGATGCGGCAACCGCGGCGGCAAGCCCTGCGGCACCACCGCCGATTACAGCCAGATCATATTGCATCCGGGAACACATCCTTTTCAGACCGAATTCTGTTCTTCCATATGATAAATCGACTTCAGTTCCTTTGTCAACCCCTGATGTTCATCAAAAATGACCAGCGGTTTCATCGGATGAAGTAAAGGCCTGGCGTCTTTTACTCCTTCGATCATGACCAGATTCGCCGGTTTTGATTGCTGCGGATATATCAGGCGAAACCGTTTCGGCTCCAGATGGCATGCGGACATCAGCGTCATCGCATACAGCATCTGGCAAGCCGGGTAAATAATACTGATCTTCCCCTTGCCTTTCAAAATACGGAAAGCGGCTGTAAAAAAAGACTTCAGCGTATCCGGATCCTGGCTGCGTGCTTTTGCCTTATCAGCATAGGGGCTGATCAGCGCTGTACCCGGCATGCCGTACGGCGGATTGCATATCACAGCATCCGCGAAGCAATTACCGAAAATACTGTAAGAATCACCTGCGTCTGCGCAGTGTATCGTAACGCGGTTTTCAAGATGGTTCAGACGAACGGTTCTTTCAGCCATTTCGCAATATTCCGGCATAATCTCAATCGCATGGAATATCTTTCCTTTTCCCCGCCCGATAAGAAGAAGCGGCAGAATTCCGGTACCGGTTCCGAAATCCATAACGGTATCTCCCGATCGTATGTCGGCAAAATCAGCCAGCAAAACTGAATCCATACCGAAACGGAAGCCGTTTTTCTTTTGCAGCAGCTTCAGACCTCCAAGCTGAAGGTCTTCCAGTGTCTCGTTTTCTTTAATTTCGAAATCCGCCATATACCAGCTTCTCCTTTCAAGGAAAAAGGATGCGCCTGCAATGCGCATCCCTCCTCTTCCAGGCTGAGGTTATCCGTTCATCAGACGTCCACAACCACCGGGTTTTCCTGCTCTTCAGCCGGCTCGGAGACTTTTCTTCCTTCTCCCGTCAGAAGCGCCTGATATAACTTCATGTATTCACCGGCGGAATGTGTCCAGCTGTAATCACCCCGCATGCCCCGATTCTGCAGCTTCTTCCATACGTCCGGATGATTCCGGTAAAAATCAACCGCTCTCTCGATCGTATGAAGCATGTCATGCGCATTATAATTGAAAAATGTGAAGCCATTACCGTCGCCGGTAAAATCGTTGTAGCTCAGGACGGTATCCCTTAATCCGCCGGTTTCACGAACAATCGGGACCGTACCGTATCGCATAGCGATCATTTGGCTCAATCCGCAGGGTTCAAACTGGCTGGGCATCAGAAACATATCAGTGCCTGCATAGATGCGGTGCGCCAGCGCGTGATCCATGGTGAATCTGGCAGCAACCCGTCCTTTATACTCTGTTTCAGCCCAGCTGAAAAGATTGAAGTAACGGCCTTCTCCCATTCCGAGCACAACAAGCTGAATATCCAGACGCATCATATCGGCAATCACGTAATCAACCAGATCAAGGCCTTTCTGATTGCTCAGGCGTCCGACCATGCCGATGATCGGAATATCCGGCCTGATCTCAAGTCCCAGTTCTTCCTGCAGGGCTTTTTTGCACAATGCTTTTCCTGACGAATCTTCTGTACTGAACACGGATGCAATCCGATGATCTGTCGCCGGATTATATTCATCCATATCAATTCCGTTCAGAACACCGAAAAGATCCTTTTTCCGGGCACGAAGCAATCCGTCAAGCCGTTCGCCGTAATATGCGGTTTGGATCTCCTCGGAATACGACGGGCTGACCGTCGTGATGCAATCACTGTAAACGAGTGCCGCTTTCATAAAGTTGGCGCAGCCGAAGCATTCAAGTTTGTCATCTGTCCACAGGCTGTCGCCGAGACCAAGAACGTCCTGCACCTCACGGATGCCGAAAATACCCTGATACTGCAGATTATGAATAGTAAATATCGTTTTGATATTGGCATAAAAAGGAAGGTGTGCATACTGAATTTTCAGCAGCGCCGGAATCATTCCGCTTTGCCAGTCATGCGCATGAATCACGTCAGGTTGAAAATCAATGAGCGGAAGCATGTTCAGAACGCCGCGGCAGAAAAAACCGAATCGTTCATATTCGTCACCGCCCATCCCGTAAATATACGGGCGGCCAAAATAGAACTTGTTGTCCATGAAATACCATGTAACGCCGTCCCGAACCAGTTTTTCGATACCGCAGTACTGTCTGCGCCACCCCAGCTGAACCTCGAAATCACATACATGAACCATCTGGCTTGTGTATTCCTGCGGAATCGCGCCAAAGTCCGGTATGATAACCCGAACATCATGCCCTTCCGACGCAAGAACAGGAGCAAGCGCCCCGACCACATCAGCCAGTCCGCCCGTTTTGACAAAAGGTACGGATTCACTGGCGGCAAACAGGATTTTCACAGCTGATTCTCCTCCTTATATAACAACGTCTTTCCCGATTACAATCGGATATGCGGACGGACCGATAAGGCGTGCGTTCCTCTTAATGATTGCCTGTTTGTCAAGAATACAGTTTTCAATATATGCGCCTTCATGTACCTGGCCGTCCTGCATAATAATGCAGTTTTTGACATGTGCATTCGGCCCGATTTTGACACCCCGGAACAGGATACTGTTTTCAACCGTACCTTCAATCTGGCACCCATCTGCCATCAGGGAGTTGATCGCAACTGCCTGATCTCCGTAGTACGCGGGCATCTCATCCCGTACCTTGGTATAAACGGGAAGATCATCCCGGAAAAGGCCCTTCCGCATTTTGGGATCCAGGATTTCCATACTGAAGCTGAAATAACTCTGTACGGAATCAATCTGCCAGCACTTGCCTTTGTATTCATATGCGTTGACTTTAGCACTCTTATCCTGTACCAGGCGAAGGAGAATATCCTTGTCCATGGAATGCATACCGTGCGCAACAGCTTTGTCAACCAGCTCAATCAGCAGTTCCCGTTTGATGACGAAAACCTGCATATAAGTATTGTCATACGTTGGATGGGTGGGCTGAACTTCAATGTCCATCACATTTCCGGATTCATCAACCGTCAGATATGTACCGTATTCATCCCGCTTCATAGTCGGATCTTTGGTGTACATCAATGTGATATCCGCATTGGTATCCCGGTAGAAATTCACGAGTTCATCCAGATGAGCGTTATAGATAATGTTGCTGTTGCTGAGTACAAGCGTTTCCTGTTTGCTTCGAATCAGATAATTGTTGTTGGAACGCAGGGCGTCCAGCAGCCCGGGATAAAGCCCGACATTTTCACGGGTCAGAAACGGAGGTAAAATATGCAGGCCGTCATTTTTGCCGTGCAGATCCCATTCCTTGCCTGATCCGAGATGATCCATCAGGCTGTGATAATTCTTCTGCATGATGACACCGATGTTTTTCATACCACCGTTCACCATGCTGGAAACCAGAAAGTCGATTACGCGGAATCTTCCCGCAACAGGCATGGCGGCAATCGCCCGGGTAATGGTCAGTTCCCGCAGTCTGGCGTCATTTTCACCGGTATATACAACTCCCATTACGTCTTTCATCTTGAATATTCCTCGCTTTCTCAGAAAGTGTAGCTTTCGTCTACCTGCTGCCCGGCAGGAATACTGACTCCGGCGGGAATGGTGACTCCCTGACCAATCACGGCAATATTACCCTGGTCTTCCCCGATGATTGCGCCGGCACTGACTGTCGCTCTTTCCGCAACAATCGCACGGCGGATAATCGCGCCGCGTTTAATGACGCTTCCCGGCATGATCACACTGGATTCGACCTGGGCGCCTTCCTCAACAATCACACCGGCAAAAAGAATCGAATGATTGACGTTTCCGTATACTTCACAGCCTTCGGTAATCAGCGTATCGGTAACATTTGCCCCTTTCGCAATAAAGTGGGGCGGCATACCCGGGTTTTTGGCGTAAATGCGCCATTTTTTGTCATGCATATCGATTGGCATCGGGTTTTCCAACAGATCCATGTTGGCTTCCCAAAGGCTCTCGATCGTGCCGACGTCCTTCCAGTACCCGGTAAAATCATATGCCATCATAACCTGCTTGTCGTTCAGCATATTGGGAATAATGTTTTTCCCGAAATCGTTGGAGCTCTTTTTGTCAGCTTCGTCTTCGGTCAGATATTTGTAAAGTTTCTCCCAGGTGAAAATGTACACACCCATGGAAGCTTTGTTGCTCTTCGGATTCTTCGGTTTTTCTTCGAATTCGATAATGCGGCCTTCCGAATCGGTGTTCATGATGCCAAAGCGGCTCGCTTCTTCCCACGGCACCGGGCGTACGGCGATCGTCGCATCCGCTCCATGACGGATATGATAGTTCAGCATGGCGTTATAATCCATTTTATAGATATGGTCACCGCTGAGAATCAGAACATAGTCGGGATTATACTGCTGAATAAATGCGATATTCTGATAGATCGCGTTAGCTGTGCCGCGATACCATTCGCTGCTTTTAACTTTCTGGTAAGGCGGAAGGACGAAAACGCCGCCGTTTGAAATGTCCAGATCCCAGGGAGCGCCGCTGCCGATATAGGAATTCAGTTCCAGCGGCTGGTACTGGGTGAGTACACCGACGGTATCAATACCGCTGTTGGTACAGTTGCTCAGGGGGAAGTCAATGATCCTGTATTTCCCGCCGTAGGGCACGGCAGGCTTCGCTACGTCTTTTGTCAGAATTCCCAGCCGGCTTCCCTGACCGCCGGCAAGAAGCATCGCGACACAAGTCTTTTTTCTTAACACTGACTAACACACTCCTTTGTTAATATGATACATGTAGCTGAATGCTGAACCCACTTTGTACATTAACCGATTCTTATATCGTTATTTTACCGATGCCTTCATGTTTCGTCAAGTGAAAAAACAAAAAACAAGGGAATTCCTTTGTATCTGCCATCTTTCCGCTCCCATCATACCGGTTTTTGAATTTGTCGGATCCGGGTTGCCTTTTCTCTGCTAATATATATAATATATATCGTATTTTTTCCATTTATTTGGGGGATTCGGAGGAATAAAACTGTTGATCGGTTCGTTATTATCAATGGAAAGCGCTGCCGGAAAGGATCATTCCGATCATGAAGCTACCTTTTCCACGCTTTCATTTGATGAAATTTATGAGCGTTATGCCACGGATGTTCTGCGCGTTTCCTATTATTATCTGGGTGACAGGCAGCGTGCGGAAGACGTCACACAGGATGTTTTTGTCCGCCTGATTACCACCCATCCGGATTTGCTCCCGGGCCGTGAGAAGGCCTGGCTGCTGAAAGTAGCGCTGAACAGATGCCGTGATCTGTGGCGGGGTGCATGGATGAAAAAAATCGTCCTGGGACATCCGGCTTTTGAGCTTTTCCCCGCAGATGACGAAATCGGGCGTGTCGCTGAAAACACCTCGCTCGCCGAAGCGGTCAACCGGCTTCCGGCAGTCTTTAAGGAAGTGGTCCTTCTGCATTACTATCAGGGGTACGGAGTTTCTGAAATTGCTTCCATGCTTGAAATTTCTGAGGGGACCGTTTCTTCACGGCTCAGCCGGGCCAGGTCTCGTCTTCAGAATGATCTGAAAGGAGATGACGCGATATGAGCAGACTTGATCAGCTGCCGGAAATCACGGATCAGGTGCTGTCCGGGCTTCGTGCGGATGATTCCCTGAAATACAGAATTTACCAGAAAGCCTCCGGCCTGTCGGAAAATGAGGGCCGGAAACCGTCACGCCTGCCCCTCGCTGCGCTGTGCGCGATTTCTGCTGTCATGATTGCAGCTTTTATCCTGCTTGTTCCCTTTTCACGCCAGAGCAGCCTCTCGGGAGGCCGCCAGGTTTCTTCCGATCATTATGAATCGGTTGATATCAATCATATTCCCGCCGGAACGGTTCTTCCCGAATCGCCTCTGAAGGACCATGACGAAAACGCTGCTTCACCGGAAGACGAGGAAACAGCCGATCCCCAAAAGGGAGCATCAGACGACGCCTCCCAGGAAGGGACTTCCGATGCTCCGGCTGAAACAGATTCAGAAATGAATCAGCAGGATCAGGATTAACGATTGTATCCGTTTTCTTCAAGATATTTTTCAAGCTTTCTTTTGACACGCTGGAGCGCATTGTCAATGGATTTGACATGCCGCCCCAGCGTTTCTGCAATTTCCTGATAGCTTTTTCCGTCCAGATACGCCCTCAGGACTTCCTGTTCCAATCCTGACAGCACTTCGTTGATCCGGCTGTGAATGTTGCCGAGATTTTCACGGTTGATGATCATCTCCTCCGGATCGGAAATATGCCCCTCTATAATCACATCAAGCAGGGTGCGGTCGCTTTCCTCATCATAAAGCGGTTTATTCAATGAAACATAGCTGTTCAGCGGAATATGTTTTTGCCGGGTGGCAGTTTTTATGGCAGTAATGATCTGACGGGTTATGCATAATTCGGCAAAAGCCCGGAACGAACTGAGCTTTTCCGGTTTGAAGTCCCGGATTGACTTATAAAGCCCGATCATACCCTCCTGGACGATATCTTCGTGATCCGCCCCGATCAGAAAATAGCTTCTGGCTTTTGACCGAACGAAATTCTTATATTTGTTGAGCAGAAATTCCTCAGCGTCCGAATCTCCCGCATGGCACTGGCTTACAATCTGCTCATCGCTCATGTGATCAAAACGGTCTCCGAAAATATTCGCGCTGTCGTCTTCCGGCTCTGAGGCGGTCATCATTTCGGGATCCGGCGTGGTCTTGTCTTCATTTCGCATGAAAAATATTCCTGTCCTTTTATTCCATATTTCTGCAGTTCATGACACGATATAACATAATACCCGCCGCGACGGAAGCGTTCAGACTGTCAATATGCCCCTTCATCGGCAGCGCCACTTTCATATCGCATTTTGTGCCGGTCAGGCGGCTGATTCCCTCGCCTTCCGCTCCGATTACCAATGCCGTTCCGCCTTCAAAGCGAATCTTCAGATAGTCCGTACCGTCCATATCAAGGGCATAAATCCAGATGTTCTTTTTCTGCAGATATTCAATCGTACGATTCAGATTTGTTACCCGGGCAACTTTAACATATTCCACAGCCCCCGCTGATGCTTTGACAGCGGACGGCGTCAGGCCCACGCTGCGGTGCTGCGGAACAATAACGCCATGGGCACCGGCACATTCGGCAGTCCGGATGATTGCTCCAAGATTATGAGGATCGGTGACGCCGTCGAGAATCACGATAAAAGGGGCTTCCCCTTTTTCATCGGCATATGCAAGGATTTCTTCGACCGTCGAATATTGATAGGCAGATGCAAATGCAATCAGACCCTGATGCTGCTGGGCAATTTCATCAAGCCTGCTTTTATCGACAATCTGAACCATCACGCGCTGTTCCTTGGCTTTCTGTACGATCTCCATCGCTGAACCGGAGAGTTCACCTCTTTGTACAAGCAGTTTCTCCAGGTCCCGGTGATTCTTCAGCGCTTCACGGATGGGATTGCGCCCTGTCAGGATATAACGTTCATGCTCCTCGCGGTTTCCGGAAAAAAAGCGGCTGTTCTTTGTTTCCTGATATTCATAATCGGCATAGGATTCCGCTGAAGCTGCCGTATCCGTTTTCTCATCATGCCGGCGGATTCCGGGGCTCGTTCTGCGAATTGCTTTATTCCTGCTTTCGGGACCGGCCGCCCGATCCGAAACCCTTTTTTGTGCTTTGCTGTTGTTTTCAGGTTTTCGACCGGAAGCCTTTTCTTCGTTCCGCTTATTCCGATTGTAATAAGTGCCTTCTTCCGCTCCGTATGAGTAGCGTTTTTTTTCTTTTTTGGGATCTTTCAGGTTCTGATAGTATGCCATGATTCTTTTACTCCTTTTTCAGCTTTTCGAGCAGTTCCCGTCGGGCCGCCCGCTTTTCCGACTGCATTCCGCAGCTTTTTTCTCCTTCCGGGCACTTTCCGCGAAGGCATGCAGGACCGGCGTCCGCAAAGAGATCCGGCGCAGCTTCCATGCAAAGCCTGTGCATCTGTTCCGCCATGTATCTTATTTCCCACTGGGCACGGCTGCACATGCGCAGGCTGAAAAAATGCCGGAGTTCCCGAACGTTCATCGTCATGAGAATCCTTGTTTCACATGCATTCGGAAGGACAAAGCGTGCGTCTTCGTTACTTTTTTCACCGGACGCGCCGAGCTTTTTCTGCCAGCCGGTGTACCAGGATTCTATCTGATTCATCTGTCTGTCGTACTCTTCGGCCGCTTCAGGTCCAAGCGCCTCGATCGCTGGCGGAAGAATGTACCCAAACCCCTTTTCATAAGATACATAGCGCTGGCTCTGAACCGAAAAGCTTGCGATTCTGTGACGTGTCAGCTGAGCCAGGAGAACGCGGCTGACGCCTTCCACTCCAAAAGTAAAACTGACATGCTCGAGAACCGACTCATGGCCCATATTCATCAGGCGGCTGATAAATTCCGATTGGTCTTTCGATGAAATTCTGTCTGACAGGTCTGATATACGGGCTTTTGAATAACACAGCCTGGCTGCCAGCGCGACCGTTTCCTCCGGAAACGGTGTGTGTCGGATCAACGTCACCTCAAGTGTTTTTCTTTCTGCCATTTTCGTCTCCTCCGATAATCATTCTTGCCAGTTCTTCAATTCGTTTCTCCCGGCCGGTCAGATAAAGATATCCGATAATTGCTTCAAACGCGGTAGCTGCAGCATAATCTCCCGGATCCTGATTGCGGGGAGCATGATGATGTGCATGGGCGTTGCGGCCCCGGCGGGCAATTTCTGCCTCTTCACGGTCCAGTGTTTCACTGATCATGCATAAAAAGCCGGCCTGGGCATGCGCATTGACGTAATTAACGCTAGAAACATGCATATGATGCAGATTCAGTCCGCGATGAATCATGGTATTCCTGATAATTGTTTCCCATACGGAATCCCCGATGTAGGCAAGCTGAAGCGCGTTCAACATACCGGCATCTCTCGGGCTGAATGGTTCGTACAGTTGAAGGCTCAATTCCATCCCTCCGTGTTCAGTCCCATTCATTATACCCATATTTTCTGACGGATCAATAAACTCAAATGAATTTTATCCTTTTATTCTGTATTTAATCGAATATGTATGAGTACAATACATAGGTAACACAAAAAGGACAACAAAGAGAGAACCAAGTGGTATAGTGTTAAGCGACCAAACCAAACACAAAAGCCAGGAGGTACGCCCATGAAGAGGGATACACAGGAAGCAGCATT
>JAEEGL013538770.1_pt1 | contig 43089 bp, 39 predicted proteins | sample 9134231 | NCBI WGS metagenome assembly JAEEGL01 (sample SAMN16246548, study PRJNA631951) | gut metagenome | biome: gut microbiome; feature: rumen; material: fiber-attached | host: Bos | place: Iran: Karaj | collected 2018-10 | reverse complement strand
ATATCATCTGAGAGAACTCAGTCAGATAGATACGCCAATTACGCCAGATGTGGCCACCGTCGGTCTCACGATAGGTGTAAGGATAGCCTTTGCTGTCCAACCATTTGCGGAGGTCAGCGTTCTGCTGATACAGGAAGTCAGTCTTACCGATTGCAATCCAGTAAAGCTTTGGCTTAGCACCGAAGAGGGCAGCCATCTGCTTGTTGTACTCTTCGTTGGTGTTCATACGCTCGAGCAGAGGAGTACGGTCACCCCACTGGCCTACAGAGACAGCTGCAGAGAACAGACCTACATAATCGAAGGTGTTAGGGAAACGCTTTGAGATGGCGAATGAGTGGCCACCACCCATTGACAGACCGCAGATGGCGCGATTAGCCTTGTTCTTAGCTACCTTGTAATTCTTCTCGATAAAGTTTACTACATCCATGAAGCTCTCGTCCATAGAAGCGGCAGCCTGAGGCAGCTGAACGCCACCACCACCCATAGCTGGCTGATACATACCGAAGTCCCACTCACCAGGAGCAGCAGCAGTGTTAGGATTACCGTTAGTCATTACAACAAGCATAGGTTTAGCCTTGCCTGCAGCAATCAGGTTGTCAAGAATCTGAGCGGCACGACCCAGCTCTGACCATGCGTTCTCATCACCTCCGGCACCATGCAACAGGTAAAGGACAGGATAGTTCTTGCCTTTGTCATAACCAGCAGGAGTATAAACGGTCATACGGCGTGTGAGTTTCAGTGTAGGGCTTTCATACCATACTTTTGAAACGTTGCCATGAGGCACCTTATTTACACTGTAGAGGTCGCCCTTGTCGCCTTTCTGGTCGCTGATGATGAAGATGCTGGTCCATGTAGCCACATCACGGTTCTGATAGATGTTTGAAGGGTCCAGCATACGCATGCCGTTTACGATAAAGCTGTAAGAATAGAGCTCTGGCTCCAACTTACCGGTTGTGTAACTCCAAACGCCTAAAGAATCTTCTTTCATGCTTACAACACCATCCACGCAATCACCTGTCAGTTGAACGGTGATAGCCTTTGGCGCATGCAGACGGAAAGTAACGGAGTTGTCTGCGTTAATCTCAGGAGACTTAACGACATTGCGGCTGAACAGCGCTTGCTGTGCAAAGCCTGTAACGGCAAATAATGCCAATGCAATGGTAAATAATGCTTTTTTCATACAATTGAATTATTTAATGATTGATTATTTGAAAATTCTTGGAGCTAGGTCGCGGAGATTGTGGCGCCAAACATGCCAGCTATGGCCACCAGGCATCTCACTGAACTCATATTTGATACCTGCCTCGTCAAATAGTTTGAGGGTTTCCTTGCAGTTATTGTAGGCAATGTCCTCTGGACCACCTTGGGTAAATACCAGCTGCTTCACATTGGCATTGATTTTGGCAGCATCATTTTTCAAATGGATACGCTCAGCTTCATACTTATTCTTGTCGCCAGGAGCGAACGAAGAACTCAATACCCATACGTAGCTAAACATCTCTGGATGATAGAGTGCTGTTTCCATGGTCTCCATGCCACCCATTGACAAACCTGCCATGGCGCGATGGTCCTTGTCTGTCAGCACACGGTAGTTGTCCTCGATATAAGGAATAATGCTCTGAATCATATCCTCTGCAAAAACAGGTACTTCGCCTTGGATGTTGCCATCAGGCATGTCAATGCTACCGTTAGGCATTACCACAATCATTGGTACCATCTTGCCTTCAGCCAAGAGATTGTCGAGGATGAAACCTGCATGACCAACACCAGGCCAAGAGGTATCATTATCACCACCACCGTGTACTAAGTAGAGAACAGGTAATTTGTCTGCATTCTTCTCATAGCCAGCAGGTGTCCATACGTGCATACGACGCATCTCTTTCAGAGGCTTAGAGTAATACCAGCGCTGAGCCACTGCACCATGGGGCACGTCCTTATTGGCAAAAAATGCATCTTTATCAGTGGTTACTACAGCCAAGGCTCTGGCATTGGCTACACCAGCGTCCTTGGAATCTTGAACGGTAACGCCATCCACCACAAAATTATAGCGATAGACACCATCCTTTACATTAGGAATGGTAGCTGACCAAACACCTACGTCGTTTTTCACCACATTCACGGGTTGACCGTAAGGAGCGCATTCTGCACTAATTCTTACTTCCTTGGCATTTGGTGCGTAAATACTAAAGGTAACATCTCCCTTTGGAGAAACTCTGACAGACTGCAATGTGTCATTAGGAGTAGGAGTGCGGCGGAACTGTGCCGCAATAGGTAAAGTGACTGCTACAGCCACTGCCATTAAGAAGATTTTGGTAAATTTCATTATATGAGGTATTAAATATATATCCTAAATTGCAAATGTAGTACTTTGCTTTGAAATGTGAAAGTATTCAGCTGAAAAATTAAAAATCAAACGAGAGTTGTCCGTCGCCCAGTAAGTTAAAGCTCATGCGATGAAAAGGTGTCACTCCCAATTCCTTAATGGCCTCCCGATGCGCCTTGGTGGGGTAGCCCTTGTTATGGCGCCAATCGTATCCCGGGTATTGGGCATCGAGCTCGTTCATATAGTCATCACGGTAGGTCTTTGCCAAAATGGAGGCTGCAGCTATGCTTAAGTACTTGCCATCACCTTTGACTATGGTCTGGTAAGGGATATCACTATATGGCTTGAAGCGGTTGCCATCTACAATAATGTGCAAAGGTTTTGGCTTGAGTTGTTTTAAGGCACGGTGCATAGCTAATATAGAGGCGTTAAGAATGTTGATTTTATCAATCTCTTCAGGGGTGACTATGCCTACTGCCCAAGCCAGTGCATCCCTCTCAATAATGGGGCGCAACAAGTAGCGTTGATGCTCGGTGAGCTGTTTGGAGTCGTTTAGCAGGTCATTTTGATAATCATTGGGCAAAATAACAGCAGCAGCATAAACAGAACCGGCCAAACAGCCTCTCCCTGCTTCATCGCATCCTGCTTCTATCGTATTTTTCAAGTATGGTAATAGCATATTCGATCCTATTTTTGTTCAAAATTAGGAAATATCGCTGAATTAGAAAAGGCTGTTGATAACTTTTTCTGTTAAAATACTTTGTATTCTCACCAATTAGTTGTAACTTTGAACCCAAATAGTGTTTTTTAATTACTTATTCTTATTTTTTATGACAAACAGAAGAGAATTTTTAAAGAGCGCGTCATTTATGACGCTGGGCGCATTGGCAGCTTCTAAGATGAGTGCTGCTAATAGTGTGAATGCTGTTGACGGCATTTCTGCCGCTACAGCACAGGCTCCAAAGGCTGGTTCCAACCTCGGTTTCCAGGCATACTCTCTTGGCGGTGAACTGCTGAACAACCCAGCAAATGCACTGAAAAAGATGAAGAGCTATGGCTACGATCAGGTGGAGTTGGCTTTCTACGGCTTCAACGACCAAGCTGGACATGGCCAGTTCGCAAGCTTTGGCGGAGGTACTCCTACATCAGCTGCTGATTTCAAGAAGATGGCAGACGATGCTGGTATCAAGATTGTCAGCTCACACATGACTCCAACTCTGGATCGTGGTGCTAAGTATGACAAGAGCACTGAGACCAAGATCTTGGACTTCTGGAAGAAGATTATTCCAGATCACAAGATGTTTGGCGTTGAGTACATCGTTCAGCCAAGTTTGCCTACCATCAACAACCTTGAGGATGCTCAGGCTGTTGCTGACATCTTCAACAAGGTGGGTGCTCTCCTGAGAGAGAATGGCATTAAGTTTGGTTACCACAATCACAGCAATGAGTTCAACAAGGTAGTTCCTGGAGGGGAGGCTGTAACTCCTTACTATCAGCGTGCTTTCCGTCGTCCTGGTGATACTTCTCCAGAACCTAAGACCATTGAGGAAGTATTCATCAGTGGTACAGAGGCACAGAACGTGTTGTTCGAACTCGACTGCTATTGGACTGTTATGGGTCAGCAGGATCCTGTCGCTTGGATTAACAAGTATAAGGATCGTATCCAGCTCCTACACATTAAGGACTTCATCATCATTGGCGACTCTGGTGCTATGAACTTTGAGAAGATCTTCCATGATTTCTATGCTAACGGTCATCGTAACTGGTTCGTTGAAATCGAAGACATCAATAGTGGTAAGCAACTTGAGCGTGCAGAGGCAAGTGCGAAGTACTTACTTGGTAAGGGCTTTGTTAAGAATTAAGAAAAAACATTGGGTTAAAACTATAATCAGAGCTGGCTGTGAAGTCGGCTCTGATTTTTTTTGCCTTTACTAGTAGGTTTTTCCCTTATTATAGGAGGGGTTTAAGAGATAATAATTGTGTATCTCCTCCTTATTTTTATGGAAAAGTGTGTATTTTTAGAATTTTTAAAAGCGCAGATAGATGTAATCTCGCTGAAAAATCATAACTTTACGGCCAAATTCACTAAATTTAGTAATTATTATGGTTAATAGAAGAGATTTTCTGAAAAGCGCTTCATTGTTATCATTAGGCGCTTTAGCTGCTTGCAACAGCAAGGAAGGTGCTGCAGCAGGTGTTGCTGAGGTTAACAACCCAGACAAGTATTTTGGTTTGCAAATTTACACTTTAGGCAATGAGTTGTATGCTGGTAATTTGGCAGACAACTTAAAGAAACTGAGGAGCTTTGGTTTCAAGTATCTGGAGTTGGCGGGTTATGATGTTAATACCAATAAGGTAGGTACTGTTGATTTCAGCGAGTTTAAGAAGATGGCTAACGACGCTGGTTTGGAGATCCCAAGCTCACACGTTAATGCTCCTGGATTATTCTCTGGTGTTGCTGGTCGTGAGAGCCGCGATGGTAGCGACGGTCAGTTCAATCGTTCTATGATTGACAAGGTAGCTGAGTCATTCAAGAAGGTGGCTGAGGATCATGCTAAGCAGGGTATTCAGTATGTAGTTCATCCGATGATGGCTTACCTGAACACAGAGGATGACGTGAAGGCTTTCGCTGAGATGTTAAACAAGAGTGGTGAAATCTTCAAGGCTGCAGGCATTCAGTTCGGTTACCACCACCACAATATGGAGTTTGCCCGCATGATTCCTGGCGTGGCTGGCTTCCGTCTGCCTACTGTATTGACTCCACTGACTGCAGCCGATGGTCCAATGATTATGGATCTGCTGATGGACAATACTGATTCTGCTAATGTTTGCTATGAAATGGATACTTATTGGACCGTTATGGGCCAGCAGGATCCTGTGGTTTGGTTGAAGAAGCGTGCTGACCGCATCAAGTTGATGCACGTGAAAGACTTCGTGGTACTGGGTGATTCTGGTGCTATGAACTTTAAGAATATCTTTGAGCAGTTCTATGCTAATGGTAACAAGTATCTGTTCTGCGAGATCGAGGACATCGATAGCGGCAAGCAGATGGAGCGCGTAGAGGCTTCAATGAAGTTCATCAATGCTCAGCCTTGGGTAAAATAAATTAAACAATACTTGAAGGCATGACCTCCAAGGCCATGCCTTCTTTCTTTATATCTTTATTATAATTTTTACAAAAATGATTAATAGAAGAGATTTCTTAAAGAGCGCTTCTCTCCTCTCATTAGGCGCTTTGGCAGCATGTAACGCAAAGGAAGCTACACCAGCTGCTCCAGTAGAGAATAAGAACAAGGGTTTAGGCCTTCAAATTTACACACTGGGTCCGGAACTGACTCAGGGTGACCTGTCTGCTAACTTGAAGCGCATCCGTGAGATGGGCATCAAGAACCTCGAGCTCGCAGGCTATAATGCTGACCAGCACAATATCAGTGGTGTTTCTCTGGAAGACTTTAAGAAGGCTTGCGAAGACAATGACCTGAAGATTGTGAGCTCTCACGTTACTCCTGGTATTCTGATGGGTGGTATGTTCCAGCGCCCAGGTGCTCCTGCTGCTAAGCCAAAGACTTTGAAGGAAATGGTGAACGACGTAAAGGAGTTCTGGAAGCCTGTTGTGGAAGATCATGCTAAGTTAGGCGTTGAGTACTTGGTACAGCCTATGATGCCTCCAAGAACTGTTAACTGCATCGAGGACGCTAAGGATTTTGCAAACCTGCTGAATGTGTCAGGTGAGGTAGTAAAGGCTGGTGGCATCCAGTTTGGATACCATAACCATAATATGGAGTTCGCTAAAGTTACAGCTGACAGTAAGGCTGCTGTATTGGGTGACCTGTTCTCTGGCATGGGTATGCAGGATGCTCAGATTATTGAAGATTTGTATATGGACAACACTGATCCAGCTAACGTAATCTTTGAGTTGGACGTTTACTGGACTGTTATGGGCCAGCAGGATCCTATTGCTTGGTTGACCAAACGTGCTGATCGTATCAAGATGTTGCACATTAAGGACTTCATGGTATTGGGCGCATCTGGTGCTATGAACTTCAAGAATATCTTTGATAAGTTCTATGCTAATGGTAACCAGTATTTCTTCATCGAGATTGAAGATACCAACAGCGGTAAGCAGTTCGAGCGTTTGGAAGAGTCTGCTAGGTTCCTGAACATGTCTGATTTCGTAAAGTAATCTAACATACCTCAAAATTATAAGGCATAGCTCCATTGGGTTATGCCTTATTTTTTTGCATGTTACGCATAATATTCGTATTTTTGCAATTTGATAACAGGTAATACAAATTAAATAATTGACATATGGCTAAAAAAGCTCTTTTAATGATTTTGGATGGTTGGGGCATTGGCGATCGTCAGAAAGACGATGTGATTTCTTGTACTCCAACTCCATACTGGGACTATCTGTTGGCTAATTATCCTAATTCTCAGCTCCAGGCATCTGGTGAGAATGTAGGTTTGCCTGACGGACAGATGGGTAATTCAGAGGTTGGTCATCTGAATATTGGTGCTGGTCGCATTGTATATCAAGACTTGGTAAAGATCAATCGTGCTTGCAAGGATGGTAGTATCCTGAAGAACAAACAGATTGTTGCCGCCTACAGCTATGCTAAAGAGAAAGGTGTTGGCCTTCACATTATGGGCCTTACCAGTAATGGTGGTGTACATAGTTCTTTGGATCACCTGTTCAAGCTCTGCGACATTGCTAAGGAGTATGGTCTGGAAGGCCGTACCTTTATCCACTGTTTGATGGATGGTCGTGATACCGATCCTCGCAGTGGTAAGGGCTTCATCGAAGAGGTGGAGGCACACTGCAAGCAGAGTGCCGGAGTGGTAGCATCTATCATCGGCCGCTTCTATACGATGGATCGCGACAAGCGTTGGGAACGTGTGAAGGTGGGTTATGACCAGCTGGTACACGGCGAAGGTAAGCAGAGCGACAACATGGTTCGCGCCATGCAGGAGTCATACGACGAGGGTGTCACTGACGAGTTTATCAAACCTATCGTCAATAGCACTGTGGATGGTCGCGTGAAGGAAGGTGATGTGTTCATCTTCTTCAACTACCGCAACGACCGTGCTAAGGAAATCACTACCGTATTGACACAACAAGATATGCCTGAGCAGGGCATGCACACCATTAAGGACTTGCAGTATTACTGCATGACTCCTTACGATGCATCCTTCAAGGGGGTTCATATCCTGTTCGACAAGGAGAATGTGGAGAATACGTTGGGCGAATATCTGTCTAACAACGGCAAGAAGCAGTTGCACATTGCCGAGACAGAAAAGTATGCTCACGTTACCTTCTTCTTCAATGGTGGTCGTGAGGCTCCTTATCCTAACGAAGATCGCATCCTGGTGCCTTCTCCTAAGGTGGCTACCTACGACTTGAAACCTGAGATGAGCGCTTACGAGGTGAAAGATAAGCTGGTAGCAGCTATCAACACCCAGCAGTACGATTTCATCGTGGTGAACTATGCCAATGGTGATATGGTAGGTCATACGGGTATCTATCCTGCTATTGAGAAAGCTGTGGTGGCTATCGATAATTGTGTGAAGGAAACCGTTGAGGCTGCTAAGTCCAATGACTATGAGGTGATTATCATCGCCGATCATGGTAATGCTGACCACGCTCTCAATGAGGATGGTACGCCAAATACTGCTCACTCTCTGAATCCTGTGCCTTTCGTGTATGTTACTGCTAACAAAGACGTAAAGGTAGAGAATGGCGTGTTGGCTGATGTTGCCCCATCTATCCTACACATTATGGGTATGCCTCAGCCAGCTGAAATGACAGGTAACGACCTGATTAAGTAATTTTGCTCCTCCCCTGTTTAGGGGAGGTGCCCATTTGGGCAAGGGGGTATGTATCAGATAGGAGATGTACTTATAAGCGACGAGGTGCTGACAGAGCGTTTCGTCTGTGATTTAGAGAAATGTATGGGTGCCTGCTGTATCGAAGGCGATGCAGGGGCACCTGTTGATTTGGATGAAATCATGCAAATCGAGGAGGTGTTGCCCATCATTTGGGATCAGCTCTCTATTCCTGCTCGTAAGGTGCTCAATAAGCAAGGTGTAGCATATGCCGATCCAGAGGGACAGCTAGTCACCTCTATCGTTAATGGCAAAGATTGTGTCTTTACCTGTTACGATGAGAAAGGATGCTGCTATTGCGCCCTTGAGAAAGCCTATCGTGAGGGTAAGACGAAGTTTTACAAACCGCTTTCGTGCCACCTTTATCCCATCCGCCACAAGAAAGTGGGCGCCTTGGATGCTTTGAACTATCATCAATGGGAAGTATGTAAGGCAGCTGTGCTTTTGGGGCAGCAAAAAGATGTGCGAGTCTATGAGTTCTTAAAGGAACCGTTGATACGCAAGTTTGGCGAGGCGTGGTACCAAGAGTTGTTGGATGCTGTAGAAGAGTTAAAGCGAAGAAGGTACATACAATAAGACTTTATGTTGTAAAAAAACGCTCCGGTTGTCAGGGAACTATTCCTGTTTCAACCGGAGCTTTTCTTATTCCTTATTCCTCAAACGAGGGATTTCTTTACTGGAAGGAGTGAAAAAGATCAAGCGTCTATGTTCGCATACGTTGCATTCTTTTCTATGAACTCGCGACGTGGTCCCACATCCTCACCCATCAGCATAGAGAAGATATAATCGGCCTCTGTAGCATTGGTCAAGTCCACCTGTTTCAGCATACGATTTTCTGGGTTCATGGTGGTTTCCCACAACTGCTCGGGGTTCATCTCACCCAAACCTTTGTAGCGCTGTGTGTGGATAGCACCTTCTTGCCCCCCACCATAGGTGTCAATAAAACGCTGACGCTGTTGGTCGGTCCAGCAATATTCTTTCACTTTTCCCTTGGTGCAGAGATAGAGTGGAGGAGTAGCGATGTATAGATATCCACGCTCAATCACCTCTGGCATATAACGGTAGAAGAACGTCATGACTAGCGTATCAATATGAGAACCATCGACGTCAGCATCGGTCATGATAATCACCTTCTTGTAACGAATCTTATCTAGGTTGGCGACCTTACTATCCTCGCCATCCACACCAAAGCGAATGCCTAGTGCTTGTATAATATTGTTTACCTCATCGCTCTCGAATGCCTTGTGCCATTGTGCCTTCTCCACATTAAGGATTTTACCACGCAAAGGTAGGATAGCCTGGAACGTACGGTTACGGCCTTGTTTGGCGGAACCACCTGCAGAATCACCCTCCACGAGGAAGAGCTCAGACTCTTCAGGGTCCTTGCTGGAGCAATCTGCCAACTTACCCGGCATACCGCCACCACTCATTGGCGACTTACGCTGTACGGTTTCACGTGCCTTGCGAGCAGCTACGCGTGCTTGAGCAGCTAAGATTACCTTGTCAACAATCATCTTTGACTCTTTCGGATGCTCCTCCAGATAGATGGAGAATGCTTCTCCCACGGCCTGTTCAACAGCACCAGATACCTCACTGTTGCCCAACTTCGTCTTGGTTTGTCCCTCAAACTGAGGCTCTGCTACCTTGATGGAGATAACAGCCGTGAGACCCTCGCGGAAATCCTCGCCATCAATCTCCACCTTTGCCTTTTCCAACATCTTGTTGTCTTCGGCATATTTCTTCAGGGTGCGGGTCAGTGCGCGACGGAAACCTGTCAAATGGGTACCACCCTCAATTGTATTGATATTGTTAACGTATGAGTGCAAGTTCTCGCTGAAGCCTGTGTTGTACATCACGGCAACCTCGATAGGAATGCCCTGCTTCTCAGTGTTGATATAAATCACATCATTAAACAGATGTACGCGTGACGAATCGATGTAGCGCACAAACTCTTTCAGACCATCGTCTGAGTGAAATGTGTCACTACGCAGATTACCTTCAAGGTCAGGCCTCATGTCCTTCAGCTCAATGGTAATGCCCGCATTCAGGAAAGCCAATTCACGCATGCGGTTAGCCACACGGTCGTAGTTGTATACTGTCTCGGTAAATATACTATCGTCAGGCCAGAATTGCTGCTTTGTACCAGTCTTCTCGGTCACGCCAATCTCCTTTACGTCATATAGAGGCTTGCCATAAGCATATTCTTGCTGATAAATCTTGCCATTGCGATATACCTGAGAAATCATCTTCTTAGAAAGTGCGTTTACGCATGACACACCCACACCATGCAAGCCACCAGACACCTTGTAGGAACCTTTATCGAACTTGCCACCAGCATGCAACACCGTCATCACCACCTCCAACGCCGATTTATGTTCTTTTTCGTGCATATCTACAGGAATACCACGACCATTGTCCTGCACGGTCACTGAGTTGTCTTCGTTAATGATTACCTCGATCTTGTCACAGAAACCAGCCAAAGCTTCGTCGATAGAGTTATCTACTACCTCATTGATCAAATGATGCAAGCCATTAAAACTAATGTCGCCGATGTACATGGCAGGGCGTTTGCGTACAGCCTCCAAACCCTCTAGCACCTGAATGTTTTGGGCTGAGTATTCATTTTCGCCTAAGATTCTCTCTTCTTCTGTCATAAAATATACTGCTTGTTTTTGGGTCGCTAAAAGTCTATTTTAATGCTTTCAGCATTAATGGGTACAAAAGTACAAAATATTGTGCGAAAATCCAAAATTTTCAGTACGTTTTTCCTTTACTTTTTGGCAATAAAAATACAGGCTGAGTTACGAAAACTCAACCTGTTTATAAGGTATAAAAGTAAAGCTTATTACCAGCGTGTTTTACGCCAGCTTGTTGATATACTTAGCAAGCTTTGACTTCAGGTTACTAGCCTTGTTCTTGTGGATAACGTTTGTTTTTGCCAACTTGTCCAGCAACTTGGTTACGCTAGGCAACATAGCAGCTGCCTCTTCCTTGTTAGTGGTTGCACGAAGTTTGCGAACAGCATTTCTCATGGTCTTGCCATAATACCTGTTATGCAGTCTTCTTGTTTCTGCTTGTCTAATTCTTTTTAGTGCTGATTTATGATTTGCCATCTCGACTAATCTTTTAAATTGTTATTTATTATTTTTCTATTATGTAGCCCATAGCAGAGTCGAACTGCTCTTTAGAGAATGAAAATCTCTCGTCCTAGCCGATAGACGAATGGGCCTTCGTCAAAATCTGCCGTTAAGCGGATGCAAAGGTAGGGACTATTTTTGAATTGACAAAACATTCTTTGAAAAAAAATCTCTTTTTTTGCTTTTCTTTGGTTTATAGATGTATTATCTTTGTCCTTAAAAGTAAAAGTGATATGTTACAGCGCACTAAAGGCATCGTCATCCACACTTTTAAGATCAAAGATAACCAGCTCATTGCCGTACTCTTCACCCAGCAATGGGGCAGGGTATCTTACATCACTACCATCCCTAAGACCCACAAGTCGGGTGCCAAGCACCTGCTCTTGCAGCCCTTGGCAGAGGTGGAGGTCGAGGCGGATATGAAGCCCATGGCTTCGCTCTTCAGGGTGAAGTCGGTGCAGACTCTGCAACCTTTAGTCAGCATCCCCTATCATCCTGTCAAGTCGGTCATCGCCCTTTTTGTGCAGGAGTTCCTTTATCGTGCCATCCGTGAAGAAGGGCAACCCAATGAGGCGTTCTATGTCTACCTGTCGCACTCTATGCGTTGGCTTGATATGGCGGAGCGCGACTATGCCAATTTTCATCTTGTGTTTCTCTTGCGTGTGTCACGCTTTTTGGGCTTACAACCCAATGTCGAAGAATTTCATGAGGGGTGCTATTTTGATATGCTCAATGCCTCGTTTGTTCCCCTCAAACCCCAAGCGCATGCCTACTATGTGACACCTGAGGAGAGTCGGCATTTGGTAAACCTTATGCGTCTCAACTTTGCCAATATGCATTATTTCAAGATGAATCGCAATGAGCGCAACAGGCTACTTTCCCTCATCAACGACTACTACCGTCTTCACTTGCCCGACTTTCCCGAGCTCAACTCACTCGCCATCCTCAAAGAAATTTTTGATTAATATGTAATATGGAATAAAGAAAAATCCTTATATTTGTAAAGCATATCAAATTCTTAAATAAACGAAGTTATGAAGAAAATTCTTTTTTTGGCATTTGCTGCTATGATGGCAGTGAGTGCAAGTGCGCAGGAATTGGCTAATTTCACTCGTGGTCAGCAAATCGTATCTCCCGAAGTGAAAGGCGACTCAGTTACCTTCCGTCTGAACGCCAACTATGCCACAGTGGTGAATCTCTATGGTAATTGGATGGCTAATTACACTGATGTAGTGCCTTTGAAGAAGGGCGCTAACGGCATCTGGGAAGTGACCATTGCTGCTCCAGAGCCAGAAATTTATACCTACAACTTTATTGTGGATGGTGTAAATGTAAATGACCCTGTTAACTACATGGTACAGCGTGATGGTACTCGTTACCTAAATATGCTATTTATCCCAGGAGAGCGCTCAGCTAACTATAATGAAGCTGCTCATCGTGGTACAGTAAGTTACAGATGGTATGACAGTAGTCTTCTTGGCATGAACCGTCGTCTGACAGTCTATACTCCTTATGGCTATGAAAATAGCAAGAAAAGTTATCCAGTGCTCTACCTGCTGCATGGTGGCGGTGGTGATGAGGAAGCTTGGTCAAGTATGGGACGTGCTGCTCAGATTTTGGATAACCTGATTGAACAAGGCAAGGCAGTGCCTATGATTGTAGTGATGCCTAATGGTAATCCTGGTCAGCAGGCAGCTGGTACTATGGGCTTGCCAGTAAAGCAGATTGATACTCGTGCTCCTGAAAATGCTAACCTTTTTGTAAAAAGCCTCGTAACTGAGATTATTCCTTTCATCGAGAAAGAATATCGTGCTATTCCTAAGAAATCTGCACGTGCTATTTCTGGCTTGAGTATGGGTGGTGGTCACACTTTCGCTGCTACCACACTGTATCCTAATGTCTTCGACTATATCCTGCCAACAAGTGCAGGCGCTCGTGAGAGCGAACAGTTGGATGCTCAGCTACAGGGTATCAAGAAGGCTGGTTACAAGCTCTACTGGATTGGTTGCGGTACCTCAGACTTCGCCTATGCAGGTAATCAGGTGCTCGACAAGGCATTGACTCGCAATGGCATGGAGCACACATTCTTCCAGAGCACTGGTGGTCATGAGTGGAAGAATTGGCGTCTGTACCTGAACACCTCAGCTCAGTTGCTGTTCAAGTAAAAGATGATTATGAGGATTTAAAAAAGAAGGCAGATGAACTGCCTTCTTTTTTTATTAATGAATATAATTTTCAGCTCAGTCCCCTTGCCTGGAATATCATTTCCTTTGCCTTGTTGATCTCTTGCAACTTCTTGGTAGCAGCTTCCTTTACGTCATCCCCCAGGTGTGACACCTTGTCGGGGTGATGCTGTACTACCATCTTGCGATATGCCTTACGAACTTCCTCATCGGTAGCGTCTGGACTGATACCCAGTACTTTGTAAGCATCGTCTAGTGTGGTGCCACCCAACGACAGCATCTGGTCAACGATGTTAGCATCCAGTTGCAGGTTTATCGTCATCTCTCTCAGCGCTTCTACCTCCTTCTGGTGTACTTTGCCATCAGCCTTTGCCAGTTGTGCTAAGAATGCCACCAGTTGTATGCGTTGCTCTTCTGGCATTGAGAACGCCATTTCTGAACACGCTTGACGGATCTGTTGTTGCCAAGCCACTTCGCCCTGCTTTTTCTTATAGTCGAACAATCGTAGCAGTATATTGTTGCCTTCGGTCGAGGCGTTAGGCCCAAATGATTCTCGTAACCATTGGCGCACCATTTCCATCTCCGAGTGCATGATTTTGGCATCGGCGTGTATCATGTGGGCGCATAGTACCATTAGCGAGAAGAGGAAGTCGTTCCTTGCTCCAATATTCACTTGTTGACCGTAGCCCCCTGTGTTGTCCATGTCCTCCTCTACATAGCCCTGTTGAGCCTTGTCGGTAAAAGCATCGAACAGTGACCCTAACACGAATCCTGCTATTGCACCTAGTATACTACCTGTATTGATGAAGCCAAACAAGCCTCCTATCCATTTGCCGAATGCCATAACTTCTATAATAGATTTATGATGCTATATCATGATGCTATACAACAATCGTGCCAAAGAGAATTAGAGAGCGTGCCCACCCGATACTTTTATGACTTGCCCTGTAAGCATTCGTGCTTGCTTACTTGCTAAGAACAAAATAGTTTCAGCAATATCTTCAGGTTGGATTAGTTCGCCCATAGGAATATTTGGAATGACAGCCTTTTCCAAATTAGCATCAATCCATCCTGTTTGTGTTGGGCCAGGTGCCACACAATTCACTGTTATTCCATACTTTGCTACTTCAAGGGCAATGCTACGAGTAAGAGCTTCCATAGTGGCTTTGCTTGCCCCATATGTAATCTGACCTGCAAATACTTGTGCTGCATCTGTAGAAAGATTAATAATTCTACCAAAATCATTTCGACGCTTTATGAACTCTCTTATCATCATAATGCTACCTCGAACATTAACGGCGAATGTATCGTCAATCACACCCTGGGTGATTCTTTCTATGGTGTCAAGGCCATCCATATCACCATCAGCCGCATTGTTTACCAAGATATCAACCCTTCCATACCGTTCCATCACCTTTGAGTAGATCTCCTTTACAGCTATTTCATTAGATATATCGCTTTCTATAATAAAATAGTCAGCATTCATTTCCTTAAGTTTGCCTTCTACAATAGCTGCATTACCTGCATTTGATTGGAAATATCTGTCTGCCCCATTCCTATCTGTCTTATTCTCATCATATTTCCTTATGATTCTCTTATACACTAATACCACTTTTGCCCCTTCTCGAGCAAAAGCGATTGCTGTCGTTGCTCCAATTCCCTGAGGGTTGTTTGCCCCAGTAATGAGAGCCACTCTATCTTTTAATCCATAATTAATCATTTTATGTCTCCTCCTTTTACTCCTAAAAAGTAACGTTACAAAGATACAATTTTTATTCTAATATTTTGCAAGATGATAAGTTTGACTTTTCTTGGTTTTATTGACAGCATATAATTGATTATTTAAAAACTTGTCATAGCAAAAAGAGACAATTAGAACAATAATTTTGGCCGAATCATTTAGTAAAGAAAGAGTATCGTTTAGAGGAAGTAAAAGGTGGGTTTACTAGAACTAAACCGCCCTTTTACTAGAACTAAGTCACTTCATCCCAAATCCAGCAAAAAAAAATCCTAGCTTATTTTGTTCTGTCTTTGACTTGCACTATCTTTGCAGCCGAAAGACAACTATTTATTAATAAGGTGGATGGATTTGCATTGCTTGCAACCACACTAAAAAATGCTAAAATATTATGGGATACTTATTTACTTCTGAGTCGGTGTCTGAAGGACACCCCGACAAAGTGGCGGACCAAATATCGGACGCCATTCTTGACAAACTCTTGGCTTATGATGCAGATTCTAAAGTTGCCTGCGAAACGCTGGTTACTACTGGGCAAGTGGTGCTGGCTGGTGAGGTGAAGACGAGTGCTTATATTGATATGCCACTCGTGGCACGCCAGGTGATCAAACGCATTGGATATACCAAAGGAGAGTATATGTTTGAAAGTAACTCGTGTGGTGTATTGAGCGCCATACACGAGCAAAGCCCCGATATCAATCGAGGTGTGGAGCGTGAAAATCCTATGAATCAGGGCGCAGGCGACCAGGGCATGATGTTCGGATATGCTACCAATGAGACGGAAAACTATATGCCTTTGTCACTCGATTTGTCACACCGTATTTTGCGTGTGCTGGCTGAGATTCGCAGGGAGGGGAAGGTAATGACTTATCTCAGACCGGATGCGAAGAGTCAGGTAACCATCGAATATGACGACAATGGACAGCCTGCTCGCATTGACACCATCGTAGTGTCGACACAACACGACGAGTTTGTGTTGCCTTCTGACAATACGAAGGAGGCTCAACTGAAAGCTGATGAGGAGATGTTGGCAATCATACGCAATGATGTGAAGACGATACTGATACCTCGCGTGATGGAGACCATCAAGGCGCCTTATGTGCTGAAACTCTTTAATGGTGATATCAATTATCATGTGAACCCAACAGGCAAATTTGTAATTGGTGGTCCTCATGGTGATACAGGCTTGACAGGACGCAAAATCATTGTGGACACCTATGGTGGCAAGGGCGCTCATGGTGGTGGTGCTTTCTCTGGAAAAGACCCCAGTAAGGTGGATAGGAGTGCTGCTTATGCGGCTCGTCATATTGCAAAGAACTTGGTGGCAGCTGGTGTGAGCGACGAGTTATTGGTGCAGGTGTCGTATGCCATTGGTGTGGCTGAGCCAGTAAGCATTTATGTGAATACTTACGGACGCAGTCATGTAAACATGACAGATGGTGAGATTGCCAAGGTGGTGGGAAAGTTGTTCGATTTGCGACCAAAAGCGATAGAAGACAGGTTGAAGTTGCGAAATCCTATCTATGAAGAGACGGCTGCTTATGGACACATGGGGCGAGAGCCACAGACAGTAGTGAAACACTTCCGCTCTATTTACGAAGGTGATAAGGACGTGGAAGTAGAGCTGTTTACTTGGGAGAAACTGGACTATGTAGACCAAGTGAAAGAGGCTTTCGGATTATAATGTTCAACGTTGAGCGTTCAATAGTTTTCAATTTCACTCATGTGTATGAGGCGTATGATTTCATGCAGGGTGACGACTTTGAGTGGGTGGAATGCACGCAGGTGGAGGGTACCGACTGCTATTGCGATACCGAGGCGGAAAAAAGGTTGAATGGACTGATGGCTGATCAGCCATTAGAGACGGTACACTGGTTGGACTCTGGCGACTACCATTATCTGTCAAAGCTATGGACTGACCGCATTTTGGAGCCGTTTACCCTTGTGGTATTGGACCATCATCCTGATATGCAACGACCGATGTTTGGTGAATTGCTATCGTGTGGTAGTTGGGTGAGGGCGGCACTTGAACAGAATCCGCAACTGAGGCAGGTGTGGCTGATTGGAATGGATGACAAATTGGTGGGTGAGACGCAAGGCTTCGGTGACAAACTGAAGATGGTGACAGAGAGCCAACTGAGAACAACACCATTGGACCAGCTCTTACAGGAATTTGTAATGGAGGCACCTCTTTATCTCTCCATTGACAAGGATGTGATGACTCCCAACGAGTGTAGTACCAATTGGGATCAAGGTACCATGAGTTGGAAACAGTTGACCGCTTTGCTGGAGGCACTGATGCAAAATAGGGTGATAGGCATCGACATATGTGGGGAGGAGCCCAAGATTCTTACTGAGTGCTGCTATCGTCCTGATGGCAACATCAATGCTAAGTTTAATGATAGTCTGCATAATATAATAAAGGAGATATGCTCAACAAAATAAGAAATGTTAGTGTATATTGCGCTTCGAGCACACAAGTAAGTGAGGCTTATAAGGAGGATGCTGCCAAATTAGGCAAGTTGTTTGCTGAACATGGTGTGACATTGGTATATGGTGGTGGTGCTGTGGGACTGATGGGAACAATATGCGATGCAGTGAAAGCGCATGGGGGTAAGGCCATTGGTGTAATACCTCACTTCATGGTGGAAAAAGGGTGGTTGCGTTCTGGACTTGATGAGGTGATTGAGGTGGAGACGATGGCGGAACGCAAGCGCATCATGGCGGAGATATCGGATGCTGCTATTGCTCTGCCTGGCGGAGTAGGCACCTTTGACGAACTGATGGACATTGTGGCGCTCAAGAAGTTGGGACTTTACCTTAAACCTGTAGTAATCCTTAACACTCGTGATTATTATCAACCTTTGGCAACGTTGCTGGAGAGGTCGGTGGAAGAGCATTTCCAAGATGAAAAGTTTCGTCAAGTATGGAGAATGGCTAATACACCTGAAGAGGCGATAGACTATATATTCACAGAACCATATTGGACAGAAGACGTGATTGTGAAAGCTGTGTTATGATGGGGGAGCCAATTCCATATTATATGAAGTCTGACGATGTCGTGACGGTGGTTTTGATAGTCTGTGTAATATTAGTAACGTTGGCATTGACGATGATAGGCAAACCTTGGAGTCGTAAGATAGCACAATTGCCCTTGTTCAATTTCCGTCAAAACGACTTGAATGTTACGGAAACGCCTGGAGGAATTCAGCCCTTTTTGTTTATACAGATGGGATTGGCAGTTAGTTTGTTACTGATTGACATTACTATCCGTATGAACCAGCCGTTGGTAGAACTGCCTCTGTCATCGAGTGCGCTGTTAGCTTTCTACATGATGCTTGCTGCAGCCTTTCTCGTCTTTCGTTGGTTGCTCTATCGGTTTGTGCTATGGATGTTTGTACCGCCAGTACAAATACCTTTCATTATGGAAGCATGGACTAACTCTGTATGTTTGGAGGGAGTGCTTTTATTACCAATGATGATGGTGGATATATATTACAATATGCACTCTGTTTTGTTCGTTATAGTGATACTTGTAGTATCGATTACCCCTCGTATTTGGCTGTTTTATTGGCAAAAAAAACTTTTTTCCCTGAATTTGTATGGCAGTTTGCTAATATTTTTGTACTTTTGTGCGCTCGAAATTCTTCCTATAGTTTTTATTGCTATTGGAACGAGACAGCTGAACCGATATTTACTATTTAATTATTAGTTTTTTAAGTGTTGGAAATGAAGAAGTTATTGGTTTCTCAACCCAAGCCAGCTACGGATAAGTCACCGTATTACGATATCGCGGCAAAATATGGTTTAGAGATTGAATTTAAGCCATTTATTAAGGTAGAAAGATTATCTGCAAAGGATTTCCGTGCACAAAAGATTAACATCTTAGATCACACTGCCATTATCTTTACCTCACGTCATGGTATCGACCATTTCTTCCACTTGTGTGAAGATATGCGCATTATCATTCCTGAGACGATGAAGTATTTCTGCGTGGCAGAGAAGATAGCTCTTTACATTCAGAAGTATGTGCAGTACCGCAAGCGTAAGGTGTTCTATGGTGCTACAGGTAAGTTTGAGGATTTGCTTCCTGCCATTGTGAAGCATAAGAATGAGAAATATTTCATTCCAATGTCTGATGTACATAATGATGATATCAAGAACATGCTGGATGCTGCTAAGATTCAACACACCGAGGGTGTTATGTATCGTACTATCAGCAATGACTTCACCCCAGAGGAGATAGCCCAGTATGACGGTTTTATCTTCTTTAGTCCAGCAGGTATCGCTTCATTGTTGAAGAACGATCCTAATTTCAAGCAGGGTAATGTGAGGATAGGTACATTGGGTGCCACAACGGCTCAAGCAGTGAAAGATGCTGGCTTACGACTGGATTTCCAGGCGCCAACGGCAGAGGCACCATCGATGACTGCTGCCCTTGAAAACTTTTTGAAAGAACATTCCTAAAACCAAATATTTATGCCCAACACACTGAAGAAAGTCGAAAGACTTGACCGGAAAAAGGTGATTGGGAAGATGTTTGTAGGAGGGGCAGGCGCCCGTTCATTTACCGTCTTCCCTCTTCGTGTGGTTTACCTTATGGAGCCTGAGTTGAAGTCTCAGGCTTCTGTGCTTATATCTGTTTCTAAGCGATATTTCAAACATGCTGTTGATCGTAACCATGTGAAACGTCAGTTGCGAGAGGCTTACAGGTTGAACAAAGCCCCTTTGTTGCAAGCACTGACTGACCGTGATGTGAAAATGGCTATATCGTTTATCTATCTGAGTGACGAGTTGATGGCAACCACCTTTATCGAGAAACGTATGAAGATTGCTTTAGAGAAAATGGTGGAGAAGCTTGATGCAGTACATCCAAACGCTGAGGTTCATGAGGAAAGTGCTGAGTGAGATATTGCTATTGCCCATCTATTTCTACCAAAAGTTTATATCTCCCTTGATGGGCCCTTCTTGCAGGTTTACACCTACTTGCTCGCAATACGCTGTGGAGGCTATCAAGAAACATGGTCCATTCAAAGGACTTTATTTAGCAATAAAAAGAATTCTTAGATGCCATCCTTGGGGTGGTTCTGGCTATGATCCCGTACCATGAGCGAATTGATAGATATACATACCCATCATACGGATGGGATACTAGGTGAGGCGATTATCAGCGTAGACCCTCGTCACTTTGTGGCTCAGCCTGGTTGTTGGTATTCGGTAGGAATGCATCCCTGGTATATTGACAAGATGACTGAGGAAGAGACAACGCTGGTGGAGAAACTGGCGAGTCATCCACAGGTGCTGGCTATCGGTGAGGCGGGTTTTGACAGAAACAGAAACTTTGACCATGATTTGCAGATGTCGGTTTTCATGTGGCAAAACTCTTTGTCAGCTTTCATTGACAAGCCTCTAATTATTCACATGGTGAAATCCGCCGATTTGTTATTATGGGCAAATCAGTTTAAAAAAGACACTTCCTGGATAATTCATGGTTTCCGTGGGAAGCCAATGCAGGCAAAGCAGCTATTAGATGCAGGAATGTATCTTTCGTATGGTGAGCATTACAATGTGGATGCATTACGCACCACTCCTCTTGACCGTCTGTTTTTGGAAACAGATGAGGCTACTTGCGGCATTGACCATATATATAATAAGGTGGCAACTGATTTAGAAATGGACTGCAAGGCGTTGAAAGTGCAGGTGAAAAAAAATATTGACTGCGTGTTTTTCAAAAAAAAATAGTAACTTCGCAGCCGAAAAGAAAATAATATACATAATATACAATGAAAAAGAACTTTGTTGAAGAATTGAAATGGCGTGGTATGCTGGCTCAAATCATGCCAGGTACTGAAGAACTGCTTCAGAAGGAAATGGTGACTGCTTACTTGGGTACTGATCCCACGGCAGATTCATTGCACATAGGTCATTTGTGTGGTATCATGATGCTTAGACATTTCCAGCGTTGTGGCCATAAGCCCATCATCTTGGTGGGGGGCGCTACGGGTATGATTGGCGACCCTTCTGGCAAGAGCCAGGAAAGAAACTTGTTGGATGCTGAGACACTGTATCATAACCAGGAATGCATCAAGAAGCAGGTAGCTAAGTTCCTCGATTTCGATAGCAAAGAGCCTAATGCTGCTGAGATGGTGAACAACTACGACTGGATGAAAGACTTTACGTTCTTGGATTTTGCTCGTGAGGTAGGCAAGCACATCACAGTTAACTATATGATGGCAAAGGATTCTGTGCAGAAACGTCTGAATGGTGAAGCACGTGACGGTTTGTCTTTTACCGAGTTTACCTATCAGTTGCTGCAAGGTTATGACTTCCTGCATCTGTATCAGACCAAACATTGCAAATTGCAGTTGGGTGGCAATGACCAATGGGGTAACATTACTACAGGAACGGAACTGATTCGTCGTACCCTGGGTATCGAGAACGAAGCTTTCGCATTGACTTGTCCACTGATTACCAAAGCCGATGGAAAGAAGTTTGGTAAGACAGAAAGCGGTAATATATGGCTTGACCCCAAGCGCACTACTCCATATAGGTTCTATCAGTTCTGGTTGAATGTAAGCGACGAGGACGCTGAGAAATATATCAAGATTTTTACTAGCTTGGAAAAAGAAACAATTGATGCTTTGGTAACTGTACATCAGCAGGATCCAGGGCAGCGAGTGTTGCAGAAACGTCTTGCAAAAGAGGTAACCATCATGGTACATTCCGAGGAAGACTACAATGCAGCTGTTGAGGCTTCAGGCATCTTGTTTGGCAATAATACCCACGATGCATTGATGAAGTTGGATGAAGATACTTTGCTGGCTGTGTTTGAGGGTGTGCCCCAGTTTGAGGTAGAGCGAGGCTTGTTTACCGAAGGCGTTAAGGCAGTGGATTTGTTTGCTGAGCATAGTAAAGTATTTGCCTCAAAAGGTGAGATGCGCAAGTTAGTGCAAGGAGGTGGTGTATCAATGAACAAAGAGAAACTTGCTGCCTTTGATCAGTTAGTTACTGAAAAAGATTTGTTGAATGGTAAGTACTTATTGGTGCAAAGAGGCAAGAAAAATTACTTCCTCCTTTTAGTAAAATAAGTGTACTTAACACATTAAAAATAGTTAAAAGCACAAGTTTTTAGACCCTTACTATTGCTTAGGTGTATTTTATACACTATATTTGCAGTATCATATCAGGGATGATGTGAGCCTTGTGTGTAACGAGGTAAAGGCTGTCAAATTAACTTGATGGCTGCAAGAAAAGAGAAAAAAGTGTATGACAGACTAGGTAAATATTTGGGTCTTTATTCTTTGTGAAAAGCGTAAAGAGAAAGAGGATTACTGAAAAGTAGTCCTCTTTTATTTTGTTTGGTGTATAGCCCATAAACACACTGTGTAAAGAAGGGTTTATGGGCTAAGTTTATTATTTGCTGTCAATCTCTTTCAACAGCTCGTCAACAGCAGCTTTTAGCTGAGTATCCATGCCTTTGACAATGGTTTCAGGAGCATTGGCTACTAGGATATCGGGCTCCAGCTGACTGTTTTCCAACCAGGTACCTCCTTCTGTGCGATAGCCGATGACTGGCACGCCAAACACCAGAGTGGGGTCTTGCAAGGTTTCCCACATCACACTGCTCATGGTGCCAGGTACGGGCATACCCACCAACTTGCCAATCTTTTCATGCTGATACACCCAAGGTGTGCCGTGAGCATTGCTATAGTTTGCTTCGCACTGGAGCATGATGCTCGGTTTGTTCCAACGTCGGCTTGGCATATCGCATGCTTCTTCGCCTCGTATTACCTGTGTCAGGTATTTGCTGCCACTGAACAATATCTGGATGTCTTCGTGCAGACGGCCACCGCCGTTGAAACGTGTGTCGATGACGATGCCTTCTTTCTGGTTGAACTTGCCAAGGATGTCTGAATAGATGGTGCGGTAGCTGCCATCATTCATTGATTCGATGTGAACATAGCCCAGTCGGCCATTCGACCACTTCTCTACGTCAGCAGCACGTTGTTTTACCCAACGCTTGTAGAGCAGGGCAGTGAGGGCAGACTGCTGGATGGGCAGTACTACCTCGTCCCAGCGCTCTTTGCTCTGTGGATTATAGAGAGATACCAATGTCTTCTTGCGTGCTTTCCCATTGAGCAGGTTATTATAATTGGTATTCTCGTCGATGACGATGCCATCAATTTTCTCAACGATGATACCTGCCTTGACCTTTGAGCTGGCATGATCGAAAGGACCGTTTTCTATTACTTCGTCCACTTTCAGCCCCTTGCCCGTGAAGGTCCAGTCATACAATAAACCGAGTGTAGCTGTTTGGTCGCCATTCAAGTTGGGTGAGTAGCGCCCGCCACTATGAGATACATTCAACTCACCGAGCCATTCACTCAACAATTCTTGAAAGTCGTAATTGTTGCTGATATGAGGTAGGAACTTACGATAGGCGATAGTCATTTTCTCCCAATCTGCGAAAGCGATTTTAGGGTCAAAGAGTCTTACTTTCACTTGTTGATAAACGCGGTTGAACATGTATTCACGTTCAGCTGCCAAGTCGAGTTTCATCTCTGCATTGAAGGAGATTGGCGTCAGCTTGTCACCCTTCGGGTCGAGCTTTTGCATGCGGCCACCCAAAACGAAGATGTTCTTTCCTTCATCGTCCATTTGCATTGAACCAGGACCAGTGCCCTTGCTCACCAATTTTGTCTCGTGCTTGCGTAAATCCATTTTCCATAGGTCATAACCACCTTCAAATGAGGCAAAGTAATATAAGTTCTCGCCATCTTTGTCAATCATCATGCCGTTCATGCTGGATGAGTTTGGCGTTACACGAACGATGCGGTCTTCGATGCCCTTCAGTTCAATGTTGATAGGTTTCACCTCGTCTTTTTTCTTGTCATCTTTCTTGTCACCATCTTTTTTATCTTTCGATTCATCCTTGCCCTCAGCTTTTTTCTGCTCTTTCTCTAATTCTTTTTGCAACTCATAGTCTTCTTTGCTGAGGCGGTACTTGTCGTAGGCGTCTTGATTTACGAATACCATCAAGGCATCGTCTTGTGAACCCCAAGAAGCATGACTACGCATACCATAGCGATTGCTCTGAAATAGGATAGCATTACCTCCCATCACCCACATAGGGCTTCCGTCTATATAACCACTGTTGGTAAGGTTGGTAATGGCGCCACCATTGGCACTAACTAAGCCTATGTCTGCGTATGGGTCGCGTTTGTTGCCGATAAACTCAATGGCAAACCATTTGCTATCAGGAGACCAGTCGTAACTGAAACCGCCTGATGTTTCTGGCCACATAGAGCCGTCAGTAACAGTTCGTACTTTTTTGCTTTCTAGGTTCATCACCTTCAATTGTTTACGGTTCTCAATAAATGCCAGTTCCTTGCCGTCAGGAGAGAAGGTAGGATAGGTACGTTCTATGCCATCGTTGCCAGGAAAGAGCACTGTCTCATCTATCACTGTTGCGTTGGCGAAATTGGGGTCTTCTTTGCGGGCAATCTTAGCTTCGTAAAGGTTCCAGTGACCATCGCGTTCGCTCACATATACCAGAGTACGGTTATCTTTACCAAACACAGGACTCATCTCATTGGCTGCAGTGTGGGTAATCTGCTTGGTAGTATTGTATTCAACAGAAGTTACGAAGATTTCACCTCTAACGGAAAATGCAACTTCCTTACCATCGGGAGAAACTGTAGCAGAGCGTGCTCCATTGCTGAATTTCAGGTCAGCAAGCAGGTTTTCATCATCTCGAGTCAAACTGATAGCTACTTTTTTAGCACTACCATTAGCAGGCTGGGTGTAGATCTCACCATCATAAGAATAACAGAGTAAGCCACTATTGGCAACGGAGAGGAAACGTACAGGATGATCTTTGAAAGAGGTCACCTGTTTGGCATTCTGTGTATCACCTAATAAAAAAGAATACACATTAAATGAACCACGATTACGTTCACTCAGGAAATAAACCGTCTTGCCATCAGGAGCAATGATTGGATTACGGTCCTCACCGGCACGAGCAGTAAGGTTGGTGTGCTTTCCCGTCTTAACGTCATATTGCCAGATGTCCCTTGATACTGAAGATATCTGGTGCTTACGCCATTGATCCTCAAAACCTTTCTGGTCTTGGTAGAGGAACATGCTGCCATCCTTGCTGAAGTTCACCATTTCGGCAGGAGTACCTAATACCTGTGTGGTCCTGCCACCCTCAACTGGTACACGATATAGCTCCGTCATTTGTGCACGAGGGAACATAGCGCTTGTCGCAGGGTCTTGAATTGTTGCTGAAAACAATACATACTTGCCGTCAGGGCTGAAAGTCCAAGGCGTTTCTGCAGCAGAATTAGTGGTCAGGCATTTGGCAGAACCACCTTCTGCAGACATCACGTAGATATCGAAGTTGCCGTTGCGATCGGTGGCAAAAGCTATTTCTTTGCTATCGGGTGACCAGATGGGGTTACACTCGTAAGAGTCCTGTGTGGTGAGTTGCACAGCCGTTCCACCTTGCGAACTAACTTTATAAATATCACCTTTATAGCAGAATAGTATTTGCTGACCGTCAGGTGAGATCTGCACATCACGCAGCCACAAAGGAGTGACAGCCATGCTGCTCAGTGAAAGAATGGCCGAAGCCAATAGGGTTAAAATTCTTTTCATATCAATAAATGAGATTAATTATTGTGGTGTAAAGTTAGCGTTTTTTTAGCGGTTTTAGAAAAATATTTTGGAAATATTGGCGAATATCGATAGAAAAGTGTATCTTTGCAACCGCATTCACATGATATGCAAAATGTTTGGACTATGGTGTAATGGTAGCACAACAGGTTTTGGTTCTGTTTGACTGAGTTCGAATCTCGGTAGTCCAACATAAAGTTTAACGCTGGTTATCTGAAAAAGATAGCCAGCGTTGTTCATTGGATGGTACCCGGAGTGGGACTTGAACCCACACAGCTGCAATAGCCAAGGGATTTTAAGTCCCTCGTGTCTACCGATTCCACCATCCGGGCATCAGCAGTGTTATTTTGCGGTGCAAAGATAATTGCTATTTTTTATTCTGCAAAAAATATCAGTAACTTTTTATACCTGTAGAAGTCGTTGTTCAGCGTTCTCTACCTTATCGAAACCGAATTTGCCCAGTTCTTTGTCCATTAGAGCACTGATTTCTGCATTGCAGAGGTTTCCTATACTGCCTTCATGTGTGTGATGTACTTCTTGTACATGCTGGAATTTGCCAGCTTCGAACTCCAGTCCCACTTGTTTGTATGCATCACGGAATGGTACACCCTGTAACACAAGTTCGTTGACACGTTCCACTGTAAAGATTGGTTGGTAGCGGGAATCGTCAAGGATATGCGTGTTTACCGTCAGTTGACTGATGATATAGGTTGTCATCTTGATGCAATCTTTTAATTCATCGAATGCAGGGATGAATACCTCTTTCAGTATCTGATAATCTCGGAAATAGCCACTTGGCAGGTTGTTACTAATAAGCATAATCTGCTGGGATAATGCCTGCAACTTGTTGCACTTTGCACGCGTCAGTTCGAAAACATCAGGATTTTTCTTATGAGGCATAATGCTGGAGCCTGTAGTGCACTCGTCGGGCAATTTTACGAAACCGAAATTCTGACTGTTAAACATACAAGCGTCAAAAGCTAATTTGGCGATGGTACCGGCGATGCTTGTCAAAGCGAAAGATACTATGCGCTCCATTTTACCACGTCCCATCTGGGCATAAACAACGTTATAGTCCAACGAGTCGAAGCCTAAAAGTTCGGTGGTCATGGTGCGATTTAGGGGGAACGAAGAACCATAGCCTGCAGCCGAACCGAGTGGGTTACGGTTTACTATGCGGTAGGCAGCTTGCAACATCGTCATATCATCTATCAAACTTTCGGCGTAGGCGCCCAACCATAGACCAAAAGATGAAGGCATAGCTATCTGCAAATGTGTGTAGCCTGGCATCAGTACGTCTTTATAGCGTTCGCTCTGTTCGACCAACGTGTCAAAAAGCTGTTTTGTCAGACCTACTAATTCTTTTATCTGGTCACGCGTGAAAAGCTTAAGGTCAACCAACACCTGGTCGTTTCGTGAACGTCCGCTGTGTATCTTCTTGCCGATGTCGCCCAAAGCACGGGTGAGCATGAGTTCTACTTGTGAATGTACGTCTTCAATGCCTTCCTCAATCACAAAATCTCCTTTGACGGCTAACTCATAGATTTTCTTGAGTTCCTGAAGTAGAACGGTGAGCTCTTCAGTTGTAAGCAAACCGATACTTTCAAGCATGGTAATGTGTGCCATGCTGCCAAGCACATCGTAAGGAGCTAAATAAAGATCCATTTCACGGTCTCTACCTACAGTAAAGCGCTCTATCTCTTTATCAATCTGTGTAGATTTTTCCCAAAGTTTCATTTCTTATTAATAAGGTACTTGGGCAAGGGCTTCCACGATGCGATTCAATCCGTCCTTGATAGGTTTTTGCACCATGCCAAGCATGAAAGGGTTAAGTTGCAAGCCAGCAACCAATTTCATTTCACAAGCTTCTGGACCTTTGGGTACCAGTTCCATGCGGATGTCAAATGGAATAGGCGACTGAACGGTACCATAAGTGACACTATGAAAAGGTTCTGTATCTTTGATCTGCATGGATACAGCCCCCATAGGTGTCTTGAAAGTCAGCATCCCGTTGTCAAGACAGATATTGTCGAGTTTGTCGGCAGGAATGCGCTCCTTCAACATTTCTAAATTATCGGAATTCGACAATTTTTCGAAAACAATACGTTGAGGAGACTCAATCAGTTTGCTGTCGCTCTCAAAAGTTGTTGTACTCATATATACATTCTTTTATTTAAGGTCATCACCCCAATGGGCAGGGTCTTTGCGCCACTCGTTCAGGGTAGGGATATCTTTTTCCTCAATATAGCCAGTCTTCAAGGCAGTCTCTATCACTGCATCATAATTGGTGAGGGTTATTAAATTAACTTTTGCTTCTTTGAAAGCTTTTTCTGCCACAGGGAAGCCGTAGGTATAGCTAGCTACCATACCGATAACTTCGCAACCATCTCTGCGGATGGCTTCTACAGCTTTCAAACTGCTACCGCCTGTTGATATAAGGTCTTCAACTACTACCACCTTCATGCCAGGGCGCAATTCGCCTTCAATCAGGTTTTCCAAACCATGATCCTTTGGTTTAGAACGTACATAGACAAATGGTAGATTCAAAGCATCAGCCACCATTGCGCCTTGTGGAATGGCTCCAGTAGCCACGCCTGCCACTGCATCTGCTTGTGGAAAATGTTCTAGGATGAGTCGGGTGGTTTCAAACTTTACGAAACTGCGCAAGGATGGATATGAAAGAGTCTTGCGATTGTCACAATAGAATGGTGACTTCCAACCTGATGCCCATGTAAAAGGGTTAGCTGGCTGCAATTTAATAGCTTTAATTTTCAATAGTTTTTCGGCGAATAGTCTCTCTAATGTCTTCATAATACATTTTACTTTTTATAAAAACAATGCAAAAGTAAACAAAAGTATGATAATCCCGAAATGATTGCCTTTTTTTTCAATCATCTATGTTGCATAACACTTCTTCATAAGTAAATCCACGTTGCAGAGCATAACGTATAAGTTTACATTTCATCATATAGTCATCTTGCTCTTTCAGCATTTTGCGCTTCTGATGCAGTAAGTCTCGTAATATTTGAATATATTCCTCTATATCAATCACTTCATCCATTATGGGCCGAAATACAGAACTAGGTATTTGTTTCTGACGAAGCCCTTGCTCAATCTTGATTCGTCCCCATTTGGCAAATCGATATTTGTCGTTGATATAAGCACGAGCATAACGCACCTCGTTTATAAATCCCTGTTTTTGTAGGGTCTCAACAATTTTATCGGTATCGCCTTCAAAACCCCACTGAAAGAGTTTTTCGCGGATGTCGGTTACACAATGTTCGCTTTTTGAACATAGGGTTGCGGCCTTTGCCAAAGCTTCTGTTGTTGATAGGGGTTTCATTTCTATTTAAAATATGATCTTGCAAAGACAAAGCGGTCGTTGTGACTAAGGTCTTTCAATACTTGGATATTTTGATAGTTTTGTTTCTCCAACAATTTTTTTACATTGTAACCGTACACATGGTTGGTCTCGAAAGCAAGCATCCCGCCAGGTTTTAACATGGTGCGGCCCAACTCTCCTATTTTGCGATAAAAGAGCAGGGGGTCCTCATTAGGCACGAACAACGCTATGTGTGGCTCATAGCGCAACACATTAAGTGCCATTTTATCTGCCTCTTTGGCTGTGATGTAAGGGGGATTGCTGATTATAGCATCATAAATCCCCTCTTCTGTTGGTGTAGGCTGGTATGAAAGTATATCCGTCTGGAAAAAGGATACATTCCCCTGTAATTTCTCATTGTTGAAAATGGCAATATTTAAAGCTTTCTCAGAGATGTCGCAAGCAGAAATCCTAGCTTTGGGCAGTTCTAAAGACAAAGATATAGCAATGCAACCGCTACCTGTACCGATGTCTAACACATAGGCGTCTGAGGGTAGTTGTTCAACTAAATACTGTACTAATTCTTCTGTTTCAGGGCGTGGGATTAAAACACCTGGTGACACATAAAACCTCCTACCATAAAATGGTGCTTGTTGTTGGATATACTGTATGGGCTCATAATTAAGCAATCTTTCAAGGATAGATTGCAGAAAAGTTTTCTGATTTAAAGATAATGCTATATCTTTGCCAAGGAAAAAGTCGGTAGGTCTCTGTCCCAGCATTTCGCAACAGATGATTCGGGTAAGGGCTACTGCTTCTTCTTTGCCATATAATGGCAGTAATGTTTGACGTATGTTGGCAATGGTGTTCTGCATATTTTTGCCAAAGTTACGGATAATAGAGAGCAGAACAAAATATGCTGCCTTTTTTTTATGCCGAGATGGAAAAAATAAAGAAACAACAATGACAAATGACGAAAAATTTATGCAGCGATGCATCCAGTTGGCCATGAACGGAAAGATTGGAGCACCTCCCAACCCTATGGTGGGGGCTGTTATTGTGCATAATGACCGTATTATTGGCGAGGGATATCATGCAAAGTTTGGAGAAGCTCATGCTGAAGTCAATGCCATTGCCAGTGTGAAAGATCAGGAACTGTTGAAGAGTAGTACCATCTATGTGAGCCTGGAACCTTGTTCGCATTACGGAAAGACGCCTCCTTGTGCTAACCTGATTGTTGAAAAAGGTATTCCCAGGGTGGTGATAGGTTGTATTGACCCATTCAGTAAAGTGGCCGGCAGGGGTGTTGAGGTGTTGCGCAAGGCTGGCTGTGAGGCGAAGGTGGGTGTGCTGGAAAAAGAATGCAGGGAACTCAACAGGGCTTTTTTTACTGTACAGGTGAAACAACGCCCTTTTATCACTTTGAAGTGGGCTCAGTCGGCTGATGGATATATGGACGTGATTAGAGAAGGGGGAGAGCCAGTCGTTCTTTCGTCACCTCATACTCAGATGATAGCTCATAAACGTAGGGCAGAACACCAGGCGATTATGGTGGGTACTCGTACGGCTTTGCTGGACAATCCCTCGTTGAGCGTCAGGTCATGGTGTGGCCCTCAGCCTTTGCGTGTGGTGTTAGATCGGGAATTGAAATTGCCGCGACATCTGCATGTGTTTGATGGAACTCAACCCACATTGGTGGTGACTGAGAAGAATGAGGAGGTGGCTGGCTGCTTGACTTTACAGGTTGATTTTAGCCGTAGTATCTTCCCCCCGCTGATGGAGGAACTTTTGAGGAGAAATGTCCAGTCGTTGCTGGTGGAGGGTGGTGCTACTTTGTTGCAGTCGTTCTTGGATGAAGATGTGTGGGATGAGGCTTATGTGGAACATTGTCCACAGATGTTAGGATACGGAATTTTGTCACCGCATCTTGCCAAACCCGTAAAATCATCCAAAAAAAAGCTAATTATGGGCCGAAACTACCATATATTTGATAATTTTGTATAAAACTTTGTCATAAATCTGCACATAAGAAAATTGTTTTTTAATTTTGCAGGTTGTAAATAAGAAAAGAAGACTTTGATGAGAACAAAACTCTTAATAGCCATAGCTTGTTTGTTGGGTTTGTGCATCGGATTTTGCGCTTGCGTGAAAGGCAATGATGAGCAAAATACCGAAATGAACATCAGCACTTACGTTACGGCTTTTGGTATTGACACGATAAATGGGAAGTATTATAATTTCAGCATTGATCAGGTGAACCACTTGATTTTTAATGCCGATTCTTTACCCGTTGGTTCCGATACTTTATTAAACGATATTGCCATAGATACCTTTTCAGCATCAGGATACATCACTTCTGGTTTGCTTGACTCTATAGTAATTGTGGGTAATAAGGTGGATCTTACGCCTGCTATCAACAAACCAGGTCTTATCTTTAAAATTATAGCCAATGATGGTAGCAGATCACAGGATTATAGCTTGCAGGTAAACGTACATAAAGTTGATCCAGGTGCTGCTTCTTGGAAAAACCTCTCAGGTTTGCCAGCTGAATTTTTAGCAGCTAAAAGTACTGACCATAAAGTGCTGATGAAGGGAAATGATTTAATGGTGCTTTTACGTGGAAACTTGCTAATGAAAGCAGATGTAAGTGATGTTTCTTCATATTCTTGGAAAACAGATACCATGACAGGTCTGCCTGATGATGCTTTGCTACACTCTACGCTATGTTTCGATGACACACTTTATATGATTTCCTCATCTGGTGATGTGTTTAATAGCTTGAATGGTAGTATCTGGCAAAAGAATGATGCTTTAAGTGGGGGTATTAAAACATTGTTGGCTGCATTCAGTGATAAACTGACTGCAGTTAAAGAGGTGGATGGTGATTTGCGATTCTGTCTTACTACTGCTTCTACTGAAGCTTGGATGATTGGTGAGCCTGTTCAGGCAGGTTTCCCTGTAGAGAAGACCTGTTCAGATGTCTATGTTTCTGGCACAGGTGTTGAAAGAGCTATTTTGGTAGGATTACCCCTTGCAGGAGATGGCAGAATTGTTCCTTGGATGACTATAGACGGAGATGATTGGGGGCCCATGACCACAGACACAAAGTATTTTTGCCCTACGATGGACAATCCTTCTGTGATATACTACAATGATTTTTTTTATATAGTAGGAAATAAGTTGAATGAGATGTATGAGTCAATAGGTGGTTTGGTATGGGGTAAGTCTGCTGGTAAATTCCAAATGCCGATTGCGGCTGTTGGTCATGATCATTATGCGCTAACAGTGGACGATTCTAACTTTATTTGGCTACTTGTTATTGGTGAAGGTGATGAGGATACGCAATTATGGCGTGGCCGTATGAATGAGTTGAACAATTAATGAATACTGATGTATGGAGAAAGAAATACAGCTAGATTTAAGTAGCATACCATCTCATGTGGCAATTATCATGGATGGGAACGGTAGATGGGCTAAACAGCGTGGGATGGAACGCACGTTTGGGCATCAGGTCGGGGCTGAGACTGTGCATCAGATAGCAGAGGAAGCTGCTAGATTGGGTATTAAGTATCTTACATTATATACATTCTCAACAGAAAATTGGAATCGCCCTCAAGAGGAGGTTACTGCATTAATGGGACTACTTTTTGACCATATAAATGAAGAAACCTTTATGAAAAACGATATTAGTTTCAAGGTGATTGGTGATATTGATAAGTTGCCTGATTTTGTGCAGGGGAAATTAAAAAAATGCGTGGAACATACATCTCGTAATACTGGTATGTCATTGGTACTTGCGCTGAGTTATTCCTCAAAATGGGAACTAACGGAAGCAACGCGACAAATTGCGTCAAAGGTGAAAAATGGAAAGTTGAAGTTGTCTGATATTGATAGTAACACTATACAACAGCATTTGGCTACTAAAGATATGCCTGATGTGGATTTGCTGATTCGTACTGGTGGAGAACAGCGATTGAGTAATTATATGCTTTGGCAATGTGCTTATGCTGAGTTGTATTTCTGTGATACATATTGGCCTGACTTTAAAGAACAAGAATTGCGAAAGGCGATTGCTGCTTATCAGAACCGTGAAAGACGTTACGGTAAAACGAGCGAACAATTAAAATCAGATGATTAAAGTTGAAAGTTTAAAGTTGAATAGAAATAAAATGCAAAGTCGTTTTAACTACATATTGTTGTTAGTGGTAATGTTTACAATGGCTAACTGTCAGTGGACAATGGCGCAAGAAGAAGTGGCAGTGGATGCGTTGAATGACGGAACTCCTGTCATTCTATATTCAGGTGAGCCTAAAAAATATGTCATTGCAGGCATTGCAGTAGAGGGAGCTGATAATTATGAAGATAATGTGATTATTAATATCTCAGGCTTGCAAGTAGGTGAAACGATTGTAGTACCAGGTGATGACATTACAGAAGCTGCTAAACGTTATTGGAAGCATGGATTATTCTCTGATATAAGTATTCAGGCTGATAAGATTGTTGGTGACCGTATTTGGCTAAAAATAAAAGTGAGTATGCGACCACGTGTGAGCGAAGTTAACTATCATGGTTTGAAGAAATCAGAGCAGGAAGACTTGCAGGCACGAATTGGCATGATAAAAGGTAGTCAGATAACTCCTAACGCAGTGAGTCGTGCAGAGACTCTTATCAAACGTTACTTGGATGGTAAAGGTTTCAAAAATGCTGAAGTGAAACTGGTACAACGTGATGATCCTGATAGGAATAATGAGATCATCGTGGATGTAAATGTGGATAAGAAAGAAAAGGTTAAGGTTCACCAAATTATCATTGAAGGTAATAAAGCTCTAAAAGCAAACAAGATTAAGCGTGTGATGAAGAAGACCAACGAGAAGAATAAATTGGTCAATATTTTCCGTGCTAAGAAGTTCGTCCCTGAAAAATACGAGGAAGACAAGCAACTAATTATAGATAAGTATAACGAACTGGGTTATCGTGATGCTGTAATATTATTAGACAGTGTTTCTAATTTTGATGATAACACTGTGGATGTTTACATTAAATTAGAAGAAGGAGAAAAGTATTATATACGTAATATTTCTTGGGTCGGTAATACGGTTTACCCTTCAGACGTGTTGGCTAGTGTGCTGCAAATGAAGTCGGGTGACGTGTATAACCAGAAGAAATTAGAAGAACGTACAGTAACTGATGATGAGTCTGTCGGCAACCTTTATTATAATAATGGTTATCTATTCTATAGTTTGGATCCAGTAGAGGTGAATATCGTGGGCGATTCTATCGACTTGGAGATGCGTATCTATGAAGGACAACAGGCTACTGTCAATAAGGTAACCATTAGTGGTAATGACCGACTATATGAAGAAGTGGTGCGTCGTGAGTTATACGTGAAGCCCGGTAAGTTGTTCAGCAAGGACGACATTATGACTTCTATGCGTGAGATACAGCAGATGGGGCACTTTGATCCAGAACAGTTGCAACCAGATATTCAGCCTCGCCCAGAAGATGGTACAGTAGATATAGGTTTCCCTTTGGTGTCAAAACCTAACGATCAAGTGGAATTGTCGGCTGGTTGGGGGCAAACGGGTGTCATTGGTAAATTGAGTCTAAAATTTACCAACTTCTCCATGAAGAACCTGTTGCATCCGAGCCGTAAACATCGTGGTCTACTGCCACAGGGCGAAGGTCAGACCTTGACATTGAGCGGACAAACAAACGGTAGCTATTATCAGAGTTATAGTATATCATTCTTGGATCCGTGGTTTGGTGGCAAACGCCCGAATGCATTCCAAGTGTCGGCTTATTATTATGTGCAGACTGATATCAGTAGCCGATACTATAATACTGCCATGATGAATATGTATAATTATGGATATGGTATGGGTGGCATGTATGGTGGTATGTATGGTATGGGTGGCTATGGCTACGGTGGCTATGGTTACTCTAATTATGAGAACTACTATGATCCCGATAAGTACATGAAGATGATTGGTGCTTCTGTGATGTTTGGTAAGCGTCTGAATTGGCCTGATAACTATTTCCAGATTTCAGCAGAATTGTCGTTTAACAGGTATATGTTGAGCCAGTGGGTATATTTCCCTGTTACCGATGGAAGCTCCAACGAGGTGGCATTGAACTTTACCCTGGCTCGCAGGTCGACGGATAATCCAATTTATACTCGTCAGGGATCAGAGTTCAGTTTTTCTGTACAGCTTACTCCTCCTTGGAGTGCTATTGATGGTAAGGATTATAGCAAGTATGATCAGTCTAATCAGGCTGACTACAATAAGATGTATCGTTGGATTGAATATCATAAATGGAAGTTTAAGTCAAAGATATTCATTCCTTTGGCAGACCCTTATACGGTTAAACGTACACCTGTGCTGATGGCACGAGCCGAGTTTGGCTTGCTTGGACATTATAATAAATATAAGAAGTCCCCATTCCAAACTTTTGATGTTGGTGGCGATGGAATGACTGGTTATACTACCTATGCAACTGAAAGTGTGGCACTTCGTGGATATGAGAACAGTTCTCTGACTATGTCGAGGAGCCAGGCTGGATATGCTTATACACGCTTTGGAATAGAATTAAGATATCCTTTAATGCTTGAGACAAGCAGTACTATCTATGCTTTGGCGTTTTTAGAAGGAGGAAACGCTTGGCATGATGTTTCCAAATTCAACCCATTCGATATGAAACGCTCTGCTGGTTTAGGCGTGCGAATCTATCTGCCTATGATTGGTATGATGGGTATTGACTGGGGTTATGGATTTGATAAGATTAATGGCTCGGATGCCTATAGTGGCAGTAACTTCCACTTTGTGCTGGGTCAGGAGTTTTAATGATTGTATCACTTAAAAAGAGACGGAATTATGAAAAAGTTTGTGTTATTGATGTTAGCTTTGTGCGCCATGAGTCTAGGTGCCAGTGCACAGCGTTTTGCATTGATTGACATGGAGTACATTTTGCAGAATGTTCCTGCTTATGAGAGTGCAAATAGCGAAATAGAACAATTGTCAAAACAATGGCAGGCAGAAGTGCAGAAAGTCTCAGATGAGGCTAAGTCATTATACGAAAGCTATCAGTCGGCTAAAAACTTGACTGAGGCTCAACGTACACAACGTGAGAATGCTATTGTAGAGAAAGAAAAATCGGCAGCAGAATTGCGTCGTAAATATTTTGGTCAGGAAGGTGAGTTGGCGAAAAAACAGCAAGAGTTGATGCAGCCTATTATGGACGATATCTATGAAGTGGTAAAAGCCATAGCACAGAAGAAAGGTTATAGTATGGTGATTGACCGTGCTTCAGCTGCAAGTATCATCTTCGCATCACCAAATATTGATATTAGTGATGATGTATTGGCAGAATTAGGTGAATAATTCAGAATTATTTCCTACATTTGCAGCCGGAAGTATAAAGACTAATAAATTTAAAATAATAAAAACTGTAATTAAGATGTTAAAGAAAATTGTATTTGCCGTTGCTTTGATTGCCCTGCCTGCGTTGGGTGCAATGGCTCAGCAGAAGTTCGCTCATGTGAATCCTCAGGCAATTATCGTTGAGATGGCTGAATATAAGAAAGCTGTGTCTGATATTGAGGCAATGCAGAAAAATTACCAAAATGAACTGACGCGCACAGAAGAAGAATTTAACAAGAAGTATCAAGAACTTGTTGCTCAGCAAGATTCTCTGCCTCGCAATATTCTAGAGCGTCGTCAGAAAGAAGTCCAGGATATGTACGAGCGTCAACAACAGTTCCAGCAGGAAGCTAGCCAGTCATTGCAGCAGGCTCAACAGGAAGCAATGACTCCTATCCAGGAGAAGGTATTAAAAGCTGTAAAGGAAATCGCTGATGCTGAAGGGTATGCATATGTATTCGATGTTAACAGCGTCGTTGCCATAGGTGCTCAGAGCGTGGATATCACTGATAAGGTTAAGGCTAAGGTGGGCATTAAGTAATAGTTATGAACCATCGGTTGTCAAGCATACCTGGCCCTATCGGGGTGTTTGATTCAGGTTACGGAGGCCTCACGATCTTAAGTAAGATCCGTGAGGCTTTGCCTGCTTATGACTACATTTATCTAGGCGACAATGCCCGCAATCCATATGGTACTCGCTCTTTCCAGATAGTGTATGAGTTTACATTGCAAGCTGTAACCAAACTCTTTGAGTTGGGCTGTCATTTGGTGATTTTGGGATGTAACACAGCTTCGGCAAAGGCTTTGCGAAGCATTCAGATGAATGACCTTCATCTACTTGATTCTAATCGTAGGGTATTGGGTGTGATTCGTCCTACAGTAGAGTGTATTGGTAACCTAACTGCCACACGCCACATCGGTTTGTTGGCGACACCAGGTACGGTGAAGAGTGAATCTTATCCCCTTGAGATTAAGAAACTGTTTTCTGATGTGCAGGTCTATAGTCAGGCTTGTCCGATGTGGGTGCCTCTGGTCGAGAACAATGAAGCTAATGGAGAGGGTACCGATTATTTCGTGAAGAAATACCTTAATGAGCTATTGGCGAAAGATAACAAGATTGATACTATTATCTTAGGTTGTACGCATTATCCGCTGTTATTGAACAAAATAAAGCAGTATGTGCCTACTCATATTAATATTGTAACACAAGGAGAGTTGGTGGCAGAGAGTTTAAAAGACTATTTGCATCGTCATCCAGAAATGGATGCTAAATGTACCCGTGGCAATTCTTGCATATACTATACAACTGAATCTGAAGAAAAATTTACGGAATCGGCTTCTATTTTCCTTAATGAGTCGGTGAACGTAATGCACATTGAGTTATGAAAAGAATCGTTATCAAGGTGGGTAGTAATGTGCTGACCCGAAAGGACGGTACACTGGATGTGACACGCATGTCGGCATTGGTTGACCAAATCGCCCAACTTCGGCATAAAGGTATGGAGATAATACTGGTATCGTCAGGAGCCGTAGCTTCTGGACGAAGCGAGTTGAAACTATCTGAACACCATCTTGACACTACCTCTCAGCGTCAACTTTTTTCTGCTGTTGGACAAGCAAAACTCATCAACCGTTATTATGAGTTGTTCCGAGATCATGGTATGGTGGTAGGTCAAGTGCTAACCATGAAGGAGAGCTTTGGCACACGTCGGCATTATCTCAATCAGAAGAACTGCATGACGGTGATGCTGGAACATGGGGTGATTCCTATTGTGAATGAGAATGATACAATCAGTGTAACGGAGTTAATGTTTACTGATAATGATGAATTGAGTGGATTGATAGCATCTATGATGGATGCCGATGCTTTAATCATCTTGAGCAATATTGATGGCATTTATAAAGGTTCTCCTTCTGAACCTGGATCACAGGTAATTCGTGAGATCGGACAGAAGATGGACTTAACTGATTATATTCAAACTTCTAAATCTAGTTTCGGACGTGGTGGTATGTTGACCAAAACTAGTATTGCTCGTAAGGTAGCGGATGAAGGGATTGAAGTTATCATTGCAAATGGAAAACGCGATGACATCTTGCTCCATTTGTTGCTAGAGAGAGATGCAGTTTGTACACGTTTTATTCCCAAATCTAAGCCTATTAGTGGTGTTAAAAAGTGGATTGCACATAGTGAGGGATTTGCCAAAGGTGACATCACTATCAATGCGAAGGCGTTAGAAGCTTTGAGAGGTGATAAGGCCGTGAGTGTATTGCCTATAGGTATTATTGAAGTGACTGGCGAATTCGAAAAAGACGATATTATCCGTATTGTGGATGAAGAAGGCAACCAAATTGGAGTGGGGAAGGCTAATTGTACTTCTGCTCAAGCCAAGACTGCTATGGGTAAACATGCAGGTCGCCCTGTAGTGCATTACGATTATTTATATATGGAATAAGTGTATGGATATAAAAACTCAATTACAAGAGGTACATCAAGCTGCTAAGTCGTTGCTACGGCTGAGTGACGAAAGGATAGCAGAAGTATTGTGTGCTGTTGCAGATGAGATGATGGCTCAGGCTAATGTGATTTTGGGTGCTAATGAGCAAGATTTGCATCGCATGGATTCTGCTAATCCGAAGTATGACCGTCTGAAGTTGACACTTGAAAGATTGCAAGGCATTGCTGATGATATGCGTAATGTGGCAAAGCTACCTTCGCCAGTAGGTAAGGTGCTTAAAGAGACTATTCGTCCTAATGGTTTAAAGATTAAGCAGGTTAGTGTACCTTTTGGCGTTATTGGTATCATCTATGAAGCCCGTCCTAACGTCAGTTATGATGTGTTCTCACTCTGTTTACGTAGTCATAATGCTTGTGTATTGAAGGGTGGTAGTGATGCACAAGACACGAATGAAGCATCTGTTGGCATCATTCATTGCGTTTTGAAGCGTTTCGGTATTGATACCCATGTGGTGGAGTTGTTGCCAGCTGATCGCGAAGCCACATCTGAGTTATTGCATGCACGAGGACTGGTAGATTTGATCATCCCTCGTGGAAGCAGTGGCTTGATTCGTTTTGTGCGTGACAATGCTACGGTGCCTGTCATTGAGACTGGTGCAGGTATTTGCCATACTTATTTCGATGCCTTTGGAGATATAGCAAAGGGTACACCTATTATTTATAATGCCAAGACACGCCGTGTGTCAGTATGCAATGCATTAGATTGTGTGTTGCTGCATCGTAGCCGTTTGTCTGATTTGCCTGCTTTGTGTACTCCATTAGCAAACCAAAATGTGGTGATTTATGCCGACCAAGAGGCTTACGCTTCTCTGCAAAGTTACTATCCTGCAGCTTTGCTGCAACTTGCTACAGAAGAGAGCTTCGGCACAGAATTCCTGGATTACAAGATGGCGATTAAGACAGTGGCTTCTTTGGATGAGGCGATTACGTGGATTAATAAGGTGGCTTCTGGCCATAGCGAGTGCATCGTTACAGAAGATAAGGAGGTAGCTGATAGGTTCTGTAGCGAGGTTGATGCAGCTTGCGTTTATTGGAATGCGCCTACATCATTTAGCGATGGAGCACAATTTGGCTTAGGCGCCGAGATAGGTATTAGTACCCAGAAACTTCATGCTCGTGGTCCAATGGCGTTGGAGGCTATCACTACGTATAAATGGATGATTGAGGGTGAAGGTCAAATAAGAAAATAATTGAACGATGAGATATTTCAGTAAAGTGACAGATTTAGGCGACTTGCATCAGGCGTTGCAAGAAGCTTTAGAAATAAAGAACGATAGGTTCAAGTATGTTGAGTTTGGCAAGAATAAAACCTTGCTGATGGTATTTTTCAATTCCAGTTTGCGTACGCGATTGAGCACACAAAAAGCTGCTATGAATTTGGGTATGAATGTGATTGTACTGGATGTGAACCAAGGAGCATGGAAACTTGAAACAGAGCGTGGCGTGATTATGGATGGCGACAAGAGTGAGCATTTATTGGAGGCTATCCCCGTTATGGGTTGCTATTGTGATATGATTGGCGTCCGTTCATTTGCTGGGTTGAAGGAGCGTGACTACGACTATGCTGAAACTGTTTTCAATCAGTTCGTAAAGTATAGTGGTCGTCCAGTATTTGCGATGGAAACGGCAACTGTACATCCTTTGCAAGCTTTTGCTGACTTGATTACTATCGAGGAATATAAGGAAGTAAAACGCCCTAAGGTGGTGCTTACGTGGGCTCCTCATCCAAAGGCTTTGCCACAAGCTGTTCCCAACTCGTTTTCAGAGTGGATGAATGCAGCTGATGTGGATTTTGTTATCACACATCCTAAAGGTTACGAACTAGATTCTGCTTTTGTGGGTAATGCAGTGGTGGAATACGACCAAAAGAAGGCGTTAGCTGGTGCAGATTTTGTCTATGCCAAGAACTGGAGTTGTCCTGGTGTGACGAATCCAGCTGACTATGGACAGGTATTAAGTAAAGACATGAGTTGGACTATTGATACAGAGCACATGAGTTGGACAAACAATGCTTTTTTTATGCACTGCTTGCCAGTCCGCCGTAATATGATAGTAACTGATGATGTGATCGAGAGTCCGCGTTCAATAGTAATACCAGAAGCAGCTAATCGTGAGATTTCTGCTACCCTTGTGATAAAACGCATATTGGAAAGCATTTAAGCAGATGAAAAGATTATATCTTATAATATTAATATTGGCAGCTGCTCAATTCACCTTTGCCCAGAATTTGGAGTGGAGACTTGGTGCAGAAGGTTTTTTTGATAATGGCGAGGGTGACGATACCTATCGTACCACCTTGACTTTTGGAGGTCTGCGTGTTACCCCTGAAATAGGCTTTAGCTGGGACGAAGGTAAGCATAGCATCATGGCGGGTTATAGTGGTCATTTAGAGTTTGGTATAAAGCATGGCTTTACTGATGGCATCCCTGTATTGTACTATCGTTATCAAACTAAACCTTTGACTTTTACATTTGGTAGCTTCCAACGTGACAAGTTATTAGGCGATTATCCATCTTTTATGTTTGCCGATACCATTCGCTATTATCGTCCTACCATGCAAGGTTTTGCAATCCAGCATCAGTATAAGCGAGGCTATTTTGAGGCATTTTTAGACTGGACAGGCTTCCGTACGAATAAAGACCGTGAGCAGTTCATGGCAGGTCTTAGCTTCAAGCATACCATAGGAAAGATGGAGGATGAGGCATTCAGCAAGGTGAGTAACCGTTTCTATGTTGGCTTAGAAGGGTATTACTATCACTATGCGCTTACTTGGCATGCTGATGAGAAGCAACATATCCACGACAATCTGGTGGCACATCCATTCGTGGGCTATCAATTGGAAAGCCGTGTCGTCGATGCAGGTTTTGATGCTAGGGTAGGAGCTTTAGCTAGTTTCGATCGTGAACGTGCTATGGATGATGGTCGCCGCACTCCTTTCGGCTTTTTGGGAGAGGTGAATGCACACTATAAACGCTTCTTCTTAGAAGATATCTTTTATGCAGGTCGTCATCAGCAACCTTTTGGCAAGAAATATTTTGGGGCCTATTACTGGGCTGATACTTATTATAATGCTCCCGTATATAACCGTACTGACCTCAAATATCAGTTCATCGTCAATAAATATGTCTCTGGCTATGCAGGTGCCATATTCAACATCACAAAAACTGGGCTGAATTGGCATCAGGTGCTCACTCTTCGAGTAAATTTAGGGGGCAGTTTCGGTAAGGTTAATTAAGGTCTTTTTCATAGTTTTTCTCCCAACGAAGGCTGTTTTTTGAAAGGAGCGTCTTCTATTACTTGTCGGAGGCTTTGCTATGGGTCGTCGCAGTATCTGCTATCAGTGATCGCAGTATCTCCTATACCCCCATAACAGATACTGCAACGACCCATGGGAGATATTGGAACGAGTGATAGTAGCCTTTCCCTTAATAGATAGCAAAGATTAGTTCTGGTGATGGAAATATCTGCCTCAAAATAACACTGCGAGTTTGTTCATAGTGACCCACTAATAACAAACGAGCTACTTCCCAATTTCCTTTCTGACCCTAATCTTCTTGCTAGCTAGTTCCAGATTCATGGTTTGTTTCTTTATATCAAAGACGATCCTCGTTGATAGCATGAACATTTCTATTTGGTGATTTGGTTGTTCCAAACCCTCTTTTTGATAACTCGAGCCCTGTTTCTCCCTCATATATAGATATGGTATATTTTTTTTTCAAAAAATTCTTTTGAAAATATTTTGTGGAGTCGTAGAAAGTTTCTACCTTTGCATCCGCTTTCCGCAAGGGATGCTTTTTTTTAGTTCTATGAAATACTGATGTACAGAGGACAGGCAGCTATCCGGTATTCGTTTTTTCAGAGCTGTTACCGGATGTCTGAAGATAAGGTGTTAT
>JAEEGL011294948.1_pt1 | contig 43097 bp, 41 predicted proteins | sample 9134231 | NCBI WGS metagenome assembly JAEEGL01 (sample SAMN16246548, study PRJNA631951) | gut metagenome | biome: gut microbiome; feature: rumen; material: fiber-attached | host: Bos | place: Iran: Karaj | collected 2018-10 | reverse complement strand
ATCGAAAGTAAAAGGGTTAGTTTTTTCATACAAATCATCTTAAAATTCCACAAATACCGGACAATGGTCAGAGAAATTCAGTTCTGGCTGAATCCATGCATTTTTCATCTTTTTCGCCAAATCGGTGCTCACCATGTGATAGTCGATGCGCCAGCCAAGATTTTTCGGTTTGCAACCACCTCGGTAACTCCACCACGAATATTGTTCGGGCTGCGTGTTGAACTCTCGGAAGCTGTCAACAAAACCGCTTGCCACAAATCTGTCCATCCACTCACGTTCGTTCGGCAAGAAACCCGACACATCTTCGTGCTTTTCGGGATGATTGATGTCGATTGGTTTATGGCAAATATTGTAATCGCCTGAAACTATGATGTTTGGATGCGTCTTTCGCAACTCGTTCGTATAGTTCAAAACCAACTCCAAATATTCCTCCTTCTTCTCTTGACGGACGTCGCCCGAAGTTCCCGAAGGGAAATAGGAATTTATCAACGTAAAATCTTCAAAATCAAGACGAAGAAAACGTCCTTCACTATCAAAGAAATCGTTTCCGATTCCCTTTATGACATTCTTCGGTTTCAGTTTGGTGAACGTTGCCACGCCGCTGTAGCCCTTGCGCTCAGCCGCAAACCAATGAATTTCATATCCAAACATACGCAACATATCCACATCGACCTGTTCCTGCATGGCCTTAGTCTCCTGAATATGAATCACATCGGGCATCTCGGTTTCGAGCCACTCCATAAACCCCTTTGAAATTGCGGCACGAATGCCATTCACGTTATACGAAATCAGTTTCATTACATTTTCTATTTTTACAAAAATACGTTTTTAAGATTTTTTTCTTCCCTTTTCTTTACATTTATTCAAACGGAATCAAAAAAGAAGGCATTCCCATCGCATAGCAACCTATTTCATATACTTGATATGAAGCAACAATACCTTTGTCCGTCACGTATAAATTTGAAGGGAAAGGAATCTTATTATCGTCCAAAGTAAGCAAATCAAACAATTCTTCGTCGGATGAAACTTCAAAATATTGTTTCAATCCATTTTTTATAAGTTCTTCCTGTTTTTGTTTGTCATACTTATCAAACAAGTCGGAATCATAACGGTGCCCTGTTTTCTTATTGAACGTCGCACCTACATACACATAGGAGCCATGTGCACCGTACATATACTCATAATTACTGAAACTCATTGTCACCAACGTGTCGTTTTCATAAAGGCGTGAAACCTTATATTCTTGTGACAGAGGCTCGTCAAGCACAACGTCGGGCTCAAAATAAAACACGTCGTCCGCCAAATTTTCTTTCATTTTTTTCACATTTGCATCAGAAAAACGTTTTGCCAACGTGGGAATCTCGTCTTTCAAGGCATACAAGGAATCACAAAACAATTGACAAATCCATGAATTAACGCTATCGCATAAAACAGGAAACTGTTCATTCTCAGACTTTGGCATCCACTGACAATACAGTTCAGTTTTATAAAGATTTCCCGTATTATTCGCATTGAGAATCGAATCACTAAGTTCCACGTTATGAAAAACGATAGTACATGGCGTTTCTATTTTTTTCTGCGAAACGTTTTCAACACTGTCGGAAGACGATTCCTGCTTAGGTTTGTCGGACGAAGTACACGCAACGACATTCAACAGCAAAAAAGCAATGATAACACAATATGATTTTTTCATAACTCAGTTTTTACAAAAATAAAAAAGAAATGTTTTACGAACTTTCTCCAACAACAATTTATTTGGAAACTGTTTCTTATTTTTGTAAAAATTTCAAGCTATGGCTCAAATTGAATTAACAAATACGCAGTTTCAAAATCTCCTTCAACTTGCCTATTTAGGCGAATGGGTCTTGCAAGCATACGAACCTGCCGACAATGCCGGAGAAATCGACTCCTTGGAACAAAATCTCTATGCAAGTGCCTATCGACAAGGCAACGATGACATAGAATATGACAAAAAACTGGGTGGATACGTACCTTGTCAAGAATTTGAGGAAGATTGTGACAAAATCATCGAAAAATACGACGAACACACATTCTGGGAAGAACTCATCATTCGTATGGCAAATCGTGACTTGCAGAAAGCAGGGAGCGACAAGTTACCAGCCAAAGAATTTGAAAGAAAGCAAAACGAACTCATTCAAAAATATGAGAAAGAATTTGCAAAAAACGGCATTGCAAATCTAAAATTGACATAACAAATCTATGAAAGGACTTGTTTTAAAATCGACGGGAAACATTTACAAAGTCAAACAGGAAACGGGCGACGTCATAGAGTGTCGAATCAAGGGAAAACTTCGGCTCAACGGCATTCGTAGCACCAACCCCATTGCTGTGGGCGATTATGTCATTTACGATTTAGAGAACGAAAATTCTGGTCTTATCACTGACATTGCAGAACGCAAGAATTACATTATTCGCAAAGCGTCGAATCTCTCAAAAGAATCACAGATTATCGCCGCAAATGTTGACATGGCATACATTGTTATAACAGTTCATTCACCCAAAACTTTGTTGCAATTCGTTGACAGATTTCTTGTTACGGCAGAAGCCTACGACATTCCGTGTACCATTCTCATAAACAAATACGATTTGTTTGAATCCGAGGAAGACCAAAAGACAATAGAGGAATGGAAGGAAATCTATCGTCTGGCTGGTTACGAAACTCTTTGTATTTCCACAAAAACAGGTCACAACATGGATGAACTACAAAAGCGTCTCGCAGGCAAAGTCTCCGTACTTTCAGGCAATTCCGGCGTGGGAAAAACATCCATCATAAAGGCAGTGACAAATCTCACCGAATTAAAGACAACCGAGATTTCGAAATCGTTCCATAAAGGACAACACACCACCACGTTTGCCGAAATGTACGAAACAACCAACGGAGGAGCCATTATCGACACTCCTGGAGTAAAGGCCTTCGGCTTGCTCAATATGGAAAGTGAGGAAATCAGCCAATATTTCCCCGAAATATTCAAGTATTCGTCTGATTGTCAATACTATAACTGCACACATTCGCACGAGCCGAACTGTAATGTGATAAAAGCCGTGGAGGACGGGAAAATTGCTCTTTCGCGATATAAAAATTATCTTGCATTTATGGACGACAAAAATGCAAAGCATCGTGAAGCACAATAAGTTTCAACATAAAAAAACCCGAAGGTGCACTCCTTCGGGCGAAAAAAGTATGTTTTATAACGGGGGGCATTAGTCCACGTTATGATTTAGGTATTTGTTGTCACCAAAACCTATGCCTTTAGAATCTTTATCTATCGAAATTTGCGAAGGGGCAGTTCCTTTTATGCGGTTTGCCACAGCAATTTCCGTTTCTCTCGATTTTGAAAATTCCGATTTCACCTCGGGTGTCTTCAGATCGGCATCACGACGCAAATATGCAGGAGTAGAAATGATATTTTCAAAAACATCGTCATCGTCCAAACGGTTCAAATCATCAACACCTTGTGTTGTCGATATTGCCTGAGTATCGGAAAACAACTCCCGTTGCGTTCCTGTCGCAAGTGGTTCTTGCTTTTGTTCAACAACGGTTTGTGGTTGAGCCGGATTCACCAAAATGACTTTCTTTTCTACCGGTTTTTGAAATTCTGGAATATCTTCAATCTCGAAACCAGTTGCAATCAACGTGATTTGTAATTCTGAACCATCCTCAGGCTTGTCTTTCATATAACCCCACGTAATATCCACGTCGGTTTCAGCCTTTTGACGAATATATTCCATTATTACTTCCAACTCATCGCCAGTCAATTCGTTTTCTTCGGAAGAAGTGATGTTCAACAAGATTTTCTTTGCTCCGCGAATATCGGCCTTGTTTAACAACGGACTATCAAGCGTACGTTCAATAGCCTCGAATGCACGTTCGCTACCAGAAGCCGTACCAGAAGCCATTACGGCTACACCACTATCTTTCATCACTGCTCGCACATCTTCGAAGTCCACGTTGATGAATCCCGTTTTCTGCATAATTTCAGCAATTGATCGAGCAGCAACGGCAAGAATGCCATCGGCTTTCTCAAACGATTCCGTCATTGTAAGAGCACCATACTGTTCACGCAACGTTTGGTTATTAATAATCAGAATAGAATCGACGTGTTTACGAAGTTCTTCTATACCAGCCATTGCATTTCTCATTCTTCGGCTACCTTCGAATTTATATGGCATAGTGACGATTGCAACAGTTAAAATACCCATATTTTGTGATATTTCGGCAATCACAGGAGCAGCTCCCGTTCCCGTACCACCACCCATACCGGCAGTGATAAACACCATCTGCGTATTTTCCAATGCCTCCTGAATCTGGGCAGTACATTCTTTTGCGTACTCCTGACCTTTTTCGGCATTGCTACCGCAACCACGACCTTCGCCCAAGCGAATCTTGGTAGGAATAGGACTTTTATCCAAATCCATTTTATCGGAGTTACAGATGATGAAGTCAACATCTTGGATTCCTTCGTTATACATTCTATTTGCCGCATTTCCACCGCCACCACCGACGCCGATGATTTTGATTGAAGCTGCCTTACGAGATTCCGTCGGAATCATACTTGTTATATCAAATTCATTGTTTTCCATAGCTTTAACAATTTAATATGAAACGTTCTTTACTTATTAATGAATATCAAATATATCCGTCATCGTCTTTGTAAGACGATCAATCCATGGGGTTTGTTTCTTTTTCCCTTCTGGCTTGTGAGGTTCAGCAACTTTTGTTTCTACCGATTCTGCTTGCACAGGCTCTTCAACGACAGGCTGTTGTTCTTCAACAACAGAAGCCGCCAATTTTTGTTGTTTCTCGTTAAACAATTCCTCGGCATACATCAACAAACCAACAGAGGTAGAATATTTTGCATTGTTGAACAATGTGACGTCTTGGGGATAATACACTTTTTCTATCGGATTAGAAACCTTTACCGTACTTCTAACCTTATACGTCAAAAGTTGAGGCAAATTTTTAAGGTTTGATCCGCCACCCGTTACCACAACGCCAGCACCCAGATTCGTTCCAAATACCGAAGTTCCGATCTTCATCAATGCAGCATCGATTATATCTTCAACACGTGATTGGATAATTCCTGCCAACGTTTTTTGACTTATTTCTTTTGTATTCTGACATGCATCAACAAACTGATACACAACATTTTCATCTGCAAAATCCTTGATTGCCTCACCATAATTGACTTTGAGCATTTCCGCCTCAGCCTCCGATATGTTGCAACCTATCTTAATATCTTGTGTGATGACATTTCCTGCAATAGGATTCACAAATGTGGTACACAACACGTTATCCTTAAAAATTGCGATGTCGGTAGTTCCGCCTCCTATATCAATCAAGGCTACACCTTCTTCTTTTTGTTTGTCATTCAAAACAGCAGCAGCGGAAGCCAATGGTTCCAAATAGAATCTCTCCAGTTTTAAACCGGCAAGTTCCACACTTTGTTTCAACTGGTTCAGACATTGTATCTTACCCAATACGATGTGAAAATTCGCATCGATATGGTTACACGTCATATTGATAGGATTTTCAACCGTTTCGATATTATTCAGGCAGTAATTCAACGGAATAACCTGAATAATCTGTTCATCTGCTCCATATCCGACATTATATGCATCTTCCATAATGTCGTCAAGTTCTTCTTGTGTTATTGGTGCATCAGGATTTACTCGATTACGAGGAACGCAGTGTTTCGTAGTGCGGATATGACGACCCGCAACACCAACGACAACATTTTCAGGGAAAAATCCCGCAGTCTCGCGAGCAAACTTCACCGCCTCACGAATAGAAGCCGAAGCATACGCCACATTGGCAACCTGACCGACTTTCAGTCCGACAGAATCAACTTCGCCTTTTCCGAGAATCTCCAACGTACCATTTTCTCTGCTGCATCCTACCAAAGCTACAATTTTTGTAGTTCCAACATCAATTGCAGAGAATGCCTTGCTTTTGTCAACAATTGGTTGACCATTTACATTTTCTTCCATACTTTTTTTATTTTATTTTTTTGTGCATACTATTTGATTATTGAATTTCACCGAGATTCGCTCATAATTCTGCCAATTCTCACGAACTTTGTCAGCCGTGTAAAATGTCCGTATGTAGCGGAACTTGCGGTCAAAATTATCGGCATCGCCGAAGTCTATCTTTGCAGGTCCCACCTTACTTACAAGAACATATTCTGACTGATTTGTGACATAAATCTGTTCTATCATCGGTGATAACAATTCATCTTTCTTAATTTCACGAACGAACGACAAGATCGTTGGTATATTCTCCTCGCTCACATTGCCCGAAGCAACCACCACACGTGCCGAAGCATGTCGCGACATAGGCATTTTCATTCCTTCCTCGTCAATGTAATAACTATCGACACCCTCCAACACACGCACTATGGGTGTACGCTGTTTGATGCGAACATACAACTCGCCTTTGATTGTCGTGTATGTCTCGCAATCGAGCACCATAGGATTTTGTTCTACCAACGATTCAATTTCGTGAATGTCAATATTCTTTATCTCATTGCCTATCATTTGATTACGATTCGTTTGTAGCAAATCATACACATCATCAACAGTAATGAAATCAGAATGACTCTTATTTTTCTCAATTACAATGAACATATCGGTGCAACGCATATCGGAGCGTTCCACTTCGGCAAACGACAGGCAGGCTATTGCCACTATCGACAATACAATCAAAGGAATATATGTCTTAAACTTCACTGCCATTCTATTGTAACAATTCTGTTATAGGTTTTACAAATCGGTCAATATCGCCGGCACCAACGGTAATTAAGACCTCAAGTTTCTTGTTTTTCAATGTTTCCAAAAGATTTTCCTTGGTGCACATCGTTTTTTCCTTACACGTAACCTGGTCAAAAATGATTTTCGACGTAACGCCTGGAATAGGCAATTCGCGTGCAGGATATATGTCAAGCAAAATCAACTCGTCGAGCAACGACAAACTTTTTGCAAAATCCGCAGCGAAATCACGCGTGCGAGTATATAAATGCGGCTGGAAAATGCCCGTAAGCTTTTTGCCAGCATACATCTCACGGATTGACTCTATGCACGCCTTCAATTCTGCAGGATGATGTGCATAATCGTCGATATATATCACAGAATTGTTTGACACACGAACATCGAAACGACGGACAACACCTTGAATTTCAGCAACCTCGCGTTTCAACTCGTCTGCCGTCAAACCATTCACCAACGAAGCGGCCGAAGCGGCAACAAGATTTTCAACATTGGTTTTTCCTGGCAAGCCAAAATGCAAATCCGAAATTTCGCCGAACGGCGTGTGCAATGTCAGTTCAAACGCATTATTGCGAATTTCAATCGATTTCATATAAAAATCAGCCGAAGCGTCTTGCAACGCATAGGTATAAACCTTTACATTGTGATTCTTCAACTCTTCGGCAATCGGTCCAAAATTCAGTCCCAACTTATGAATGAGCGTACCGTTTTGCTGTATTTGACGAGCAAATTGATAGAAAGATTCTATCACTGCCTCGTGCGTGCCATAAATATCGAGATGGTCGGCATCCATAGCCGTAATCACCGCAGTTGTCGGGTACAAGTTGTGGAACGAGCGGTCAAATTCGTCCGCTTCGACGGCAATCAACTCAGATTTTCCGTCATAGACGAAGTTTGAATTGAAATTCTTGGAGATACCGCCAAGGAAGGCATTACAACCATTCTGCGACTTGTTTAATAAATATGAAGTAAACGTTGTAGTTGACGTTTTTCCGTGCGTGCCTGCAATGGCCACCGTTTTCTTGTCCTTGCAGATAAGACCAAGAACCTGAGCGCGTTTAAGAATAGTATAACCATTATTTTTGAAGAAATTGTATTCCTTGTTATCCTTGGGAATTGCAGGAGTAATGACAACAATCGTATCGTCAACGGCAGATTTTACCGCTGCAGGGATTGCCTCGACAGAATCGTCATAATGCACGCTCATTCCTTCGGTTTCCAAGGCACGTGTCAAATCGGAAGCCGTACGGTCATAGCCATACACCGACGCACCCTGCAGGTTGAAATACCGAGCCAAGGCACTCATGCCTATACCACCAATTCCTATGAAATAATAGTTCTTTTTCATTATTTCTTTATCAATTTTACTACTTCATCAGCGATTCTATTTGCAGAATCACGTTGAGCCAACGTCAATATATTTTTAGACAAATCGGCAAGTTTAGCCTCATCGTTAATCAATTCCAACGCCTTTGCCACCATTTCATTTTCGGCATCAACGTCTTTTACCAAAACTGCCGCATTTTTATTCACCAACGCCATTGCATTGTGTGTCTGATGGTCTTCGGCAACATTTGGGGAAGGCACCAAGATAGCGGGTTTTCCCAACAAACATAGTTCCGAGATGGAACTTGCACCGGCACGCGAAATAACCAAATCGGCCATAGCATATGCCAAATCCATTCGACTTACGAAGTCAGTCACAATCAATCGTTCCGACTTGAATGGCTCGGCAGCCTTGCGAGCAGCCTCAATGTAACTTTTTCCCGTTTGCCACAGCACCTGAATGCCACTATCGGCTATTTCCTTCAAATGGGCAATCACACTATTATTTACTGTACGAGCGCCAAGACTACCACCGATAATCAGCAACACTTTTCTGTCGGTTGAGAAGCCAAATTCTTTCAATGCTTCTTCCTTATTGCCTCCAGCAAGATTTTGACGGACAGGGTTTCCTGTCAAAATAATTTTTTCGGCAGGGAAAAATTTCTCCATTCCCTCGTAAGCGACGCAGATTTTCTTCGCATCGTTTTTCAGCAGTTTATTCGTGACACCGGCAAAACCGTTTTGTTCCTGCAACAACACGGGAACGCCAAGTTTTGCGGCAACTTTCATAGCAGCCCCCGAAGCATAGCCACCAACGCCCACGGCAACATCGGGTTGAAATTCTTTCACGATTTTCTTCGCTTTTCGCATACTCTTACACAAGTCGATAAGCACCGAAATGTTCTTCAACAAGTGAGCACGGTCAAAACCACGAATTGGAAGACCAACAATTTTATATCCAGCCGCAGGGACGCGCTCCATTTCCATACGAGACTCTGCTCCCACGAACAAAATCTCGCAATCGGGATATTTCTCACGCAAAGCATTTGCAATGCTCACTGCCGGAAATATATGTCCGCCTGTTCCGCCGCCACTAATTAGAACTTTCATCGTTTTTTTCAGTTTTATTATCTGTTATTTTATCACTGTTATCTTTATTATACTGAATAGTACCTAATATAATTCCAAACTCAATGCTGGTGATGAACAACGAAGAGCCACCGGCACTAATCACAGGCAAAGTTTGTCCTGTTGCCGGCAACATTCCCGTCACTACACCCATGTGCAACAACGCCTGTGCGACTATGATAAATCCCAAGCCCGCGAGCAAGAGTGCTTCGTACGCTTGCACCGACCGTCGTATCAAGGCATAAATGCGTATTATGAAAATCAGGTAAAGGATAATAACCCCTATCATTCCCCACCAACCGGTCTCTTCGATGATGATTGCAAAAATAAAGTCACAATATGCTTGCGAAAGTTTATAACGTTGCGTACTGTTTCCCGGCATCTTGCCAATGATACCTCCTTCGGCAATGGCAATTTCGGCTTGAGTTACCTGATAGTTGTCGATTTTCGTCTCTGCATCGTATCCAGTAGCATATTCAGCCAGTGGAGGATAGAAACTTACCAATCGTTTCTGCCACGTTGTTCCACGAGGGAATACATCGGGATGCTTTATAATGACTGTTCCCACCGAAAAAGCAAGAATCAAGCCCGTGCCAATAATCAGAAGGATTTGTTTCCATGGCAGTCTTCCCACATACATCATAAAAAACATGATGAGAATCAGGAACAACGAAGACGAGAAATTCGACTTGAACACAATGCCCGCAACGACAAACGTGGAGAGCATAACGGGTAGCAAGACTTTCTTCGTGTCGTCAAGTTGATTTCTATTTTTAGAGAATATTTTTGACAAGACAATCACCAGCGTCATTTTTGCGACTTCGCTTGGTTGTACCGAAAAACCGAGAATGTTTATCCAACGACGTTCGCCATTGATTTCCTGCGAGAATGCCGACGAGAACGTCATCAACAACAAAATGACGGAAATCCAGTAAATAGGCCAACCGAATTTTCGAAGAATATCGGGTGACCAACGAGCAATGAGCCACGAGGTTGTAAGTGCAATGAGAATTCCCACAAGCAACAATACAAACTGCTTGATGAATACACCACCCGTGTTGCTTACGCCATTATGCATAATCACCATGCTTGACGAAGAGAATACCGCAATCAAAGAAACTACCGACAATATGAAATACAGCATCCAGATTGCCTTATCACCGATAAAGACATCCCAGAATGACTTCACATTCGTTGCTCTTTCTACTATGGTAATCGTCTTTGCCATTATAATTTTCTCACCTCTTCCTTGAATTGTAAACCTCTGTCAACGTAACTCTTGAATAAGTCAAAACTTGCACAAGCGGGAGATAGTAACACCACATCGCCCGGGCTCGCCAACTTGAACGATGTTTCAACCGCATCCTTCATACTGCGAGTTTCTTTTATTATATCGAGTTTGTCACCAAAAGACTTTTTAAGCTTCTCATTATCAACGCCTAAGCAAACCAATGCCTTTACCTTTGCATTGACCAAGTCGAACAATTCCGAGTAATCGTTACCCTTGTCGGTTCCACCAGCAATCCAAATCACATTCTTTGCCTTCATGCTATCAAGCGCGTACCATACGGAATTGACATTCGTCGCCTTGGAATCGTTGATGAACGTGACACCGTTCACCTGGAACGGAACTTTTTCAAGTCGATGTTCCACATTCGCAAACGATTTCAGACTCTCACGTATCTTGTCATTCTTAATGTCAATCGCCTTGGCAGCCAAAATTGCGGCCATAGAATTGCCGTAGTTATGTTTTCCCTGCAATTGCAGTTCGCCCACCGAAATAGAGAAACCATCTTTCTCGGTCAGATTCACATAAATCGTATCATCTTTCAGATAGGCCTGTTTCGACTCATCGTCGGTAACCGTGAAAGCCTTCATATCGGCAGAAATGATTCGCTTGCCAATCTCGTCAATCAGCACTTGGTCGTCGCTACAATAAATAAAAGTGTCTTCGGCCTGCATATTCTGCAAGATGCGGAATTTCGAGTTAATATAGTTTTGGAACTTGTACTCATATCTGTCCAAATGGTCGGGAGTGATATTGAGCAAGATGGCTATATCGGCCTTGAAATCGTACATGTGGTCGAGTTGGAAGTTACTGATTTCCAACACATAATAATCGAAATTATTGTGAGCCACCTGCAAGGCGAAACTTTTTCCCACGTTGCCTGCCAAACCTACGTTCAATCCTGCTTGTTTCAATATATGATACGTCAACAAGGTTGTTGTCGTCTTGCCGTTGCTTCCTGTGATGCAAATCAACTTCGCCTTGGTATAACGAGCGGCAAACTCCAGGTCGGAAATCACCGGAGTTCCTTGACTCATAAGCTTTACAATAAGCGGAGCGTCGGAACGGATACCCGGACTTTTGATTATCTCGCTTGCCTGAAGAATCTTTTCTTCGGTATGATGGCCTTCTTCGTAGTCGATGCCGTTTTCAACAAGCATAACTTTATATTGTTCCTTGATTGTCCCGTTATCGGAAACGAACACTTCGAAACCTTTTTCTTTTGCGAGAATAGCGGCACCCACGCCACTTTCAGCAGCACCAAGAATGACGATGAAATTATCTTTTCTCATTATGTTTCCTATCGTAATTTTAATGTTACCAATGTAAGTGCAGCCAACATAAGGGCAATCAACCAGAAACGGGCTACAATCTTAGATTCTGGAATACCTTTTTTCTGATAATGGTGATGGAGCGGAGCCATTAAGAAGAATCGCTTACCCTCGCCGAATTTCTTCTTCGTCTTTTTGAAATATGACACCTGAATAATCACCGACAAACTTTCAGCCAAGAAGATTCCGCACAAAATCGGAAGCAACAATTCCTTACGGATAAGCACTGCAAACACGCCGATGATTCCACCCAACATCAAACTACCTGTATCGCCCATAAATACTTGTGCAGGGAACGAGTTGTACCACAAGAAACCAATGGTTGCACCCAAGAAGGCACTTGCATATACCACCAGTTCGCCCGAATACGGAATATACATAATATTCAAATAGTTAGAATAGATCACGTTACCCGACAGATATGCCAGAATACCCAGCACTGCCCCCACGATTGCCGTGGTTCCCGTGGCGAGTCCGTCCAATCCGTCGGTGAGATTCACTCCGTTGGAAACTGCCGTCGTGATAAAAATCACAACCAAGACAAAGATTATCCAACCAACCCAAACGGCGTTGTCGCCAAGAAAACCTACAACAGACTTGTAGTCAAATTCGTGGTTTTTGAAGAACGGAATGGTTGTCTTGGTTGATTTTTCGCCATACAATTCCACACGAGTATGTTCAATCTGTTCTTGACTATATTGTTGTTGCGTGTTCTGAATCACATTGGATTTTTGCACAACAACCACGTCGTCGTTGAAATACAATGTTAAAGCAACAGCAAAACCACACACCACCTGACCGACAATCTTGTATCGACCTGGCATTCCTTCCTTGTTTTTCTTGAACACCTTGATATAATCGTCCAAGAATCCAAGCATGCAGAACCATATTGTCGTGAACAACATAAGAAGAATGTACACATTCGTAAGGTTCGCAAACAAAAGCGTGGCAATCATAATAGAAAGGAAGATAAGGATACCACCCATTGTCGGAGTACCTTTCTTCTGCATCTGTCCTTCCAAACCAAGATTACGAATAATCTCGCCGATTTGTTTTTTCTGCAAGAATTCTATCACCTTCTTTCCAAAGAAGATAGAAATCAGCAACGCCGTGATGAACGCAAAACCAGCACGGAACGACAAGTATTGGAATACTCCCGCACCTGGAAAATTGAACTGTTCTAAATAGTCGAATAAATGGTATAGCATATTACTTTATTTTAAAAATTTCCTTAACAATTTCTCTATCATCAAAATGGTGTTTCACACCTTGAATTTCTTGGTACGTTTCGTGACCTTTGCCTGCAATCAAAATCACGTCGCCTTGCTTTGCAAGCATTACTGCCGTGTGAATTGCCTGTTTTCTGTCCAGAATCGTCAACACGTTTTGAGCATATTCAGGTTCTATTCCCGCATACATCTGTTCTGCTATGTCGGCAGCATCCTCGTTACGAGGATTGTCGGCGGTAAGAATCAACTGATTGCTTAGACGAGCACAGATTTTTCCCATAATCGGACGTTTGGTCTTGTCACGATTTCCGCCCGCACCAACCACAGTAATAATCTTATTTGTTTTCGGACAAAGTGCCTGCAACGTCGTAAGAATATTTTCCAACGCATCGGGCGTGTGAGCATAATCAACAACAGCCGTTACGCCTTTATCGCTCTTGAAGAACTCTATACGACCAGCAACGGGAGTTAGTGTGCTTATGATTTGCAAAACCTGCTGTTTGTCTTGTCCGAGCAACATTGCAGCCGAATACACAGCAAGCAAGTTGTAGGCATTGAAATATCCTATGAAACGGGCAACAACCTCAACACCGTCAATCTTCAGCAACATTCCGTCGAAATGTTGTTCCAACACACGACATTTGAAATCGCTCATACTCTTCAACGAATACGAACTCTTGTGTGCCTTTGTGTTTTGCAACATAATTTGTCCGTTGCGGTCATCATCGTTAGTCAAGGCAAACGCCGTCGAAGGCAAATCGTCGAAGAACGATTTTTTCACACGTACATATTCGGCGAATGTTTTGTGATAATCCAAATGGTCTTGCGTGATATTGGTAAAAATACCACCAGCAAATTTCACTCCCGCCGTACGATGTTGGTGAATTGCGTGGGAACTCACTTCCATAAAGCAATATGAGCAACCAGCTTCTTGCATTTTGTTGAACAAATCGTACATCTGCACCATATCGGGCGTAGTATGGTCGGCAGCGAACTCTTTGTCACCTACATAATTCACCACGGTGGAAAGCAAGCCACACGTGTTGCCAAGTCTTGTAAACAAACGATAAAGCAATGTTGCCGTTGTCGTTTTTCCGTTCGTTCCCGTAACACCTACGACCTTCATCGCATCGAAATCAATTCCGTAGAATGCACGAAGCATTTCGCCACAAGCAATCACCGAATTTTCCACACGAACGTATGTTACAGCAGGATTTATGTTTTCAGGCAATTCTTCACAAACGACAACCGAGGCACCTTGTTTTTCGGCCGAGGCAATAAATTTGTGTCCGTCAACGGCAACACCGCGAACAGCCACAAAAACCATATTTTCGCCAATTTTCCGAGAATCGGTGTCAATTGCCGTAATTGTCTTATTCGTTTCGCCGACAATTTGAATTGTGGCAATTTGACTTATAATGCTATGTAAATCAGTATTTTTCATCATTCGAACTCCATTACAATTAAATCATTCGGTTTATACGCACTGCCAGCAACTATCGACTGCCGTTTCAGTTTTCCCAATCCGTGACATTCAACAAGTATATTCAGACTATCGGCCAAATACAGCACGTCGCGCATTCCCATTCCACGAAAATCAGGTACAAGAACCTTGTCAACCTTGAGATCCTTCATCGTCACCTTATCTTGTGCAAAATCATTCTTAATCCATTGAGAATGAGCATCAGCATAATCAATATCGATAGTATTGAAGATACTCTTGAAATCGTCTCTATATCCATTTGCCATCATTGGCACGTATGCCACCGAAGCAGTATCGACAAGCGTCTTTGCCAGAAGAGCCTCGTCCATGAAGAAAATTCTGTCGGCTATTTTCTTAAACGCACCCACGGCACTATATTCACCAGCTTCTTTTGCCTGAATAACCACTATGCAAGAATACTTCGGATTGTCGGCAGGGAAAAATCCGCAGAACGAGCCGCGCCATTTACCTTTATTATAATGACCTTTCTCGAATGTTTGCGCTGTACCCGTCTTTCCTGCTATCTTGTAATACTTGCTCGCATATTTTTTCGCCGTTCCTATTTCCACAACAGCTTCCAGAATATCGTGCGACTTGCGCAAGGTTTCCTTCGAGCAGATTGACGAACGCGTAATGCGAGGCGTATATTTCTTTACAATCTTTGCATCCTTACGAATTTCCTTCACATAATGAGGAGCCACAACCTTACCGTTGTTTGCCACGGCGTTGTAGAAATTCAGAATCTGCAACGGCGTCAACTCAATTTCGTAGCCATACGACATCTGCAACAACGTGGTACCGTTCCAGCGTTCTTCGCCCGTAGTCATACTTGGGTCTTTTACCTTCGGTGGCAGTTCGCCTTGCAGGTCAACGCCACTTTTTTGGTCAAGTCCCATTGACTTCAGTCGTTCTATATATTCCCACTCGCCCTTCTGACCACGTTTTTCATAGTGTTCGTTTATAATTTTGCTAATACCCACGTTCGACGATTGGGCAAACACTTCGCGGACGGGAATCTTATGAAAGCCGTCGCCACGCGTCTTGCGCACCCAGTCGGTCACCGTAAGTTGGTCGTTCTTATAAGAAACAACACCGTTGCCCGTATCAATCGTGTCGGTGAGTTTCACATAATTGTCTTCAAAAGCAACCATCAAAGCCGACAACTTGATGGTAGAGCCCGGGTCGCAACGACCTTTTACCGCGTAATTATAGTTCTCGTAGAAGTTCGAGTCGGCAGGGTCGTCGTTTCGTGACAAATTCGTAGTAGAAAGAATTTCGCCACTTTTCACGTCCATTACGATTGCACAGCCCCATTCCGCATCGTATTTTTTCAGCACATTCATAAGTTCTTCGTGCGTAATGGTCTGTATGTCGGCATCGATAGTGGTCACTATATCACAACCGTCGCCTTCTTCGCCGTTGCCACCGAGAGCGATATTATTCTGCTTGAGTTCGGGATCGCCGAACAAGTATTTATCGTATGCACGTTCTATGCCGTTTCGGCCGTGGTCGTCCTGAAACGAGCCGATAACTCTCGTAGCCATACCGCCGTAAGGATATACACGATTGTTTATCGTATTGACGGTGAAACCACCACGATACGCACCGTTGCAAAGAATTGGCAATTTCTTCAAGGCCTGCAACGTGTTGTAGTCAACATTCTTTTCGTGCAGTTTCAACATCTTGCCATTGTTTTTCGCATCAAGCAGTTTTTTGTAGAAATACTGTTTGTCGTGTCCAGGTTCGGCAAACACGCGAGCCAATCCGGCAGCAAGAGATTCAAGACTATCGTTTAGGATACTCGGATTTTTCTTGAAGAAATCTATTCTCGAATCGAAATACACTTCGTATTCCGGCACCGAGCACGCAAGCACACGACCGTTTCTGTCCAAAATGTCGCCACGCTTGGGAATGACTTTTACCACTTGTTGCGGAGCCGTCGGTCGTTCTTCCATTTGAATTTTCGCAACCTGCCAAATAAGCGCACAAACGAATAACAGCACTCCGATAAGTACTGCAATGTATCTCACGTAGATACTTTTTATTATTTGTGCATCTGTCTTATTTTCTGCCATCGGTTGATATTGTGAACGCCGGAGTTTTCGGTTCCTCCAAATCCAATTGTTTTTCTTTTATTATTTCTTGAATACTTCCGTATTTCGTCATTTTAATCTGTTGTTGCTTGGTAGCCACAAATTCCGCACGCAATTCCTTCACCTCCTTGTCCAAGCGTTTGTTTTTCATCTCAATGCTATACATATTATAGCCGTTGGCCGTGTACAAAAGGATAATGACCACCAGCACCACAATGGTAGGGATGTACTTTCGCAGGGCTTGCGATTCCAAGAATCCGCCAGCCATAAACTGCAACACCGAATTTGCCTTTCCAACTACCTTGTTATCAGCCATTTTTCTCTACTATCCGTAATTTTGCACTTCGTGCCCTATTGTTTTCCTTTATTTCCTCATCGGACGGAACAATCACTTTTTTCGAAATGGCAGTGAACGGCGTTCGTACATTTCCATAAAAATCCTGTTCCATCTTTCCCTCTATATTCCCCGTCTTAAAAAAATTCTTCACCAATCGGTCTTCCAACGAATGATAGGTTATCACCACGAAACGACCTTTCGGTTTGAGAATTTCCAATCCTCCTTGTAAAAAATCTTTCAGTGCCTGCATCTCGTTATTCACTTCGATGCGCAACGCCTGAAAAATCTGTGACAGATACTTGCTTTCCGTCTGCGGATTGCAAAATCGCTGTCCTATCTGTTTCAATTCCTCTGTCGTGCGAATGGGAGCAATCGAGCGACGAGAGATTATTTCTTGAGCCAACCGACGGGCATTTGCTATCTCGCCGTAGTTCTTGAACACATCGGTCAACTGTTGTTCGTCGTATTCGTTCACCACGTTGGTCGCCGACTTCTTCACCGACCTGTCCATCCGCATATCGAGCGGACCGTCGAAACGAAACGAAAAGCCCCGTTCTGCCTCGTCAAAATGGTGCGACGACACGCCCAAATCAGCCAAAATACCATCAACCTGCCCGACTTCGAAGAATTGCATAAAATTCTTCACGTAGGCGAAATTGTGATAGACGAACGTAAATTGTTCCGACTGAAGAGCGTTTTGCTTAGCGTCGGCATCTTGGTCAAAACCAAACAAATGACCTCCGTCTAATTTCTTGAGTATTGCGGTTGAATGTCCCCCGCCACCAAATGTGGCGTCAATATATATCCCCTTCGGATTTATATTCAGTCCTTCTATTGATTCGTTCAAAAGGACAGGAACATGATATTTCATATAGCTCTACCCATTCAAATTAAAGTCATCAGTAAAAATTTCTCCAGCAAGTTTTTCAAAATCAGATTGCGACATTTCATCTGCCTCATATCGTGACTTATCCCAAACTTCGATAATTCCTTCAACACCGAGAAAGACAACATCCTTCGACAAACCCGCATACTCGGCCAACTGTTTCGGAACAAGCAGACGATTCATGGAATCCAACGTCAAATCGGACGTGCCCTTGCTGAATTCACGCAAGAAATCGTTGTGTTTCTTGTTGAACGGATTCAGACTTTTTGACAACTGTTGTGTAATCGTCAGCCAATTATCAATAGGGTGTAACTCCAAACAATGCTTGTAGATGCTTTTTTTCAACACAAAACGAGCACCTTCGCTCACATTGCCCAACTGACGGAACAACTGTGACGGAAGCGGCACACGCCCTTTTGCGTCGATTTTTCCCGTATGTTCACCTACAAATGTTATCACTTTTTCTATTTTGAATTCGAGTGTAAAAGTAAACACATTTTTCCCACTTTCTCACACTTTTTACCATTTTTTCCCACATTGTTAATAACTTTTTTGGAAGAAAAAACTCAAAAGGTAATAATGATAATGGTTTAAGGGATTTTTCAAAAACGGGCGGTGCAAAACATTTTCACAGTTAAACAAGAAAAATAACCATTTCTCTATGGTCATTTCAAAATTTCATATATTTGTAACGTATTGCAAAATGCAATATGACATATTAGAAGCATTCTTGCTTTTTCTTCTAATCGAAAAATTTGGCGATTTGTTGGTCTGAGGAATAAGTATAAGAGTGTTCGCGCGCAGGCGTGGACTTTTCTTATTTCGTAGACCATAGGTTACGCCAAATACCTTCGATTAGCGGGAGACAGTTGAGTTTCACGCTTTTTTTATGCCCTCAAATAACTAATGTCTAACTTAAATTTATGGTAATATGAGAATAGGTTTCATAGTATTAGCTGTTTCGTTTGCACTAGCCACATTCGGTAGTTTAATGCAATTAAATTTTCCAGGTGTTATTGGTATGCTATTACTTTCCATCGTTTCTTTTTGGCGAGCAAGCAAACCCAAAACGATAAAAGCTTGGGAAATTGGAGGTATCATTTTTACGTTCTTAGCATCTGGTGGAATTATATTGATTTTTAAAGAAGGACTTCATTTCCCAAATCCACATATTTTTCTTTTTGGTGTAGTAGTAACAATAGTTTGTTTTTATATGTGTGACAAAGAACCATCGAGAACACAATCTGGGGCAAAAACAAATTCTAATTCAACACCACAAACTTCTTCTATGGTTGTTTCCTCAGAATCATCTAATTCGGCAATACAAAAATCTTCTATAGACGTTCCCAAAACAACAACACAAAAATATAATAACGAATCTATTTTCGATAGGTTAAAACGGCTGTGCAATCCTGTGAACTTTATGGAAGATAAAGAAAAATTTGAAATTGCAAATCAAATTTATTCGAAGTTGAAAGGTGCAAATCCTAATATAGATGAAATTGCGGCTGAGGCAGAAAAACGACTTGGAATACAATTAGTAGATAACCATCAAATAGAAGATTTGAAAAACAAACTCAACCCCAAATACTTTATAAATTCAGATGATGATTCATACGATGACAAAAAAGTCGAATTTGCATATAATTTATATTCCCGAATAGGTGATAATATAACCTATTCCGAATATAACAAATTGATAGCAGATGCAAAACCAATTTTAGATTTTTGGGCAAAAAAGGAAGAAGAAGAGGCACAAAAAATAAAGAATTTGAAAGAAGAGCGCGAGAAAAGAGAGACAGAAAAAAAAGAACAAAAGAAAATAGAAGGAGAAAAAGAAGAAAAAAAAGAATCGACAAATAATTTCTATATACTAATTTTTTGGGGTATGGTGTTATTCGTGTTGGTGCTGGTGTTTTTAGGTTCTTAAATTTGGATTAATTTTCTACGAAAAACCTATTGTATAACTAATACGGCAGGTTTTTTCTTTGCTTCCGTGCTTTGGTCATGGCTTCTTTAATGCCGCCGTTTTGGATAAAGAAGTTTTCAAGTTTTGCGAGATAACTTTCCATCATCTTATCGGTTTGGTGTATCAAGGTAAGGGCAACGTTTGAGAGCTCTTCGGCATTCCATTTCTGGAAATACGGTTGGTAATGTGGCAGTTCGTTATGGAATTTGCAGTAGGTAACCATGGGAGAATAGCGGGGATGCTCTTTGTTCCAAATTGTGAGATTGCGTGTTCGCAAATAATCTTCGTAGTCTTCGCGAAGTTCAAGCAAACTGCTTTTCCCTACATTGAGTAGCTTTATTTGCATTTCGGTGGAAGTTACGCCGTCGGCCATGCCTTCCACAAAATTCTGCTTGCCCGAACGAGCAGCTTGAATCATTTGGTCAACGGTTCTGTCGCGACTGGTTAGATATTTATGAGCAAAGAAAAAAGTCAAGTCATAAATGACTTGTGATTTTTTGTAGAAATACGTGTTTCTACAATCGCCATTCCCTCTAAGGAAACCATGCGGATTTGATGTCGAAGCCATAATTATTATGTTTGGTTACGCAAAGATAGAAAAAGTTCGTTTTCTAGTTAACTAGATGACTAAAAAAATAGGGATTCGAGATATTCTTTGTCCGATTATTATAATAATCAATCGTTCTTAACTCCAAATCCTTTCATCCAAACACCGAAAAATTCTCGTCGCGTTTCATTGCGCCGCCACATTGCGGGCAACCCATGTCGGGAGTCCAGACGGTGACTGGCTCGCCACACGTTTCGCAACGTAATTGCAGTTTAGTCACATCAACCTGATACATTGTGCCAGCCTCTATGTTGAACACTTTCTTGCAGTTCTTGCAATAACATTGTGCATACAATTCTTCCACTGCTGGCACGTATGGCGTAGCCGATGCCATTAACTGGTATCCGCATTGCTTGCATTTATATTTTTCCAATTTTGCCATACTTTTTTAATGCCCAAATATAAAAATTTTCGGGAAATGACGAAATAATGAAATTAGGCGAAGATGTATTATTAGCATTGTTACTTTTTCTCTTGAAAAAAGGAACGGCACCATGTCTGTTCCGTTAGGAACAATAGGTTGGTAGAAATAATATTACAAACGAAGAAAAGGCGTGCCGTTAGGTACGCAATAAAGGCAATAATTTTTTTCACGGACATTTTTGCGTGAAAATAAAAAAGCCCCGTTGAAGGACGAGGACAATATTTAATTTTTTTCTATTAACAATCTTTGTTTACATCGCAATTGGCTATTTTCAGTTTTTAGGTATCTTTGCATACCTAAAAATTACCAAAATGAATGAAATACAGCCTGTCACACCGATTTCGGTTGACAACATTAAGAGTAAAATCCACGAAATTCGTGGGCAGAAAGTCATGCTCGACAGAGACTTGGCAGAATTGTATCAAGTAGAAACAAAACAATTAAACCGTCAGGTAAAGCGAAATATAGAACGATTCCCTGAAGATTTTATGTTTCAATTGAATGACGAAGAATCTGATTTTTTGAGGTGCCAATTTGGCACCTCAAAAAACACTAATGAATCAAATCGTGGTGGAAATAGATATAAACCTTATGTTTTCACTGAATTGGGAATATCCATGCTAAGTAGTGTCTTGCACTCTTCTACTGCTATTCAAGTAAATATCAATATTATGCGAGCGTTTATGCTTATGCGTCATAATTTGCAATTTATTACAAATCAAAACACACGTTTTGAGAAAATCGAACACAAACTTGATTCACTTTCAGTTTATATAGAAGACGTTCTCCGTGACCAAAACGACATCAATGACGATACGGCAACGCAGTTGGAACTGATAAACCAAACGCTTGCCGAACTGCAAGCAGAAAACGTCGTGCGTAAAACATTCCAAGAACGAAAACCCGTAGGATTCAAAATAGAAAAACCATAAAAACTATTTACCAAACACTCCTCCCACAGAAAACTCTACCATTTATCGGGATTATTCCAAAAAATTTGCTCTATGTAAAATACTTTCGTTATTTTGCAGTTAATACAATTGTATTTTAGATTAACATTTAACGATTGAGATTGAAACGACTCGGTTACATTATTTTTATTGTTGTGGGGATGTGTATCCTCGCCTGCTGCTCTACAAAAAAGAACACGTTTCGGACGAGAGCATATCATAATGTGACATCTCGTTACAACATCTATTTCAACGGTCGAGAGGCGTTCAAAAATGGAGTTAAGACGCTCGAACACAACTACAAGGAACCATTCAACGACATTCTGCCCGTTTTCTACTACAAGGAAAAATCATATTTGTCGGGCATTTCATCGGATATGGATAAAGCATACGAGAAAGCGAGCAAAGTCATCAAGGAACATTCCATCACGTCGAAACCTATCTCTAAAAAACCTGCCTCAACGCCTCGCCAAAAGGCATTTTACGCACAACGGGAGTTCAATAAATGGGTTGACGACTCTTATCTGTTGCTTGGAAAATCGCATTTTTACAAGGCTAACTTTTTCGAGGCACAAAAAAACTTTCAGTTCGTGCTGAACGAATACAAAGGTCAGGCTATCTGTCACGAGACAAATCTCTGGTTTGCCCGCACCAAAGTTGAAATGGGCCAATATACCGAAGCTCGCGAGATTCTCGACAAACTTTTGGACGACAACGATTGCCCCGACAAAATCAAGAAAGAATGCTACCCTATTTATGCCGATATTTTCATTCAGCAAAAAATGTACGAGGATGCTATTCAATATCTTACGCTCGCCATTGACAATACAAGAAAGAAAAAACTTCGGATTCGCTATAAATACATTATGGCTCAACTCTACCAAGAAATTGGCGACAATACCAATGCGCTGAAATACTACGACGAGGTCATAAAAATGAATCCGAAATACGACATTACCTTCAATGCAAAAATCAACAAAGCCACGGCATTCGACGGAAGTTCTTCGAGCAAAGACGTGATTCACTCGCTGAACAAACTGCTGAAAGACGAGAAAAACAAAGAATATCAAGACCAGATATACTTTGCCATGGCTAACGTGTATTACACCGACGGCGACGAGGAAGAAGCAATTGAATGTTACGAGAAATCAATAGAGACAAGCGTTTCCAACTCTCAACAAAAAGCAATATCGTATCTGTCGATTGGCGAGATTTACTACAGTTATCGGAAATACGTGGAGGCACAACCCTATCTCGACAGTTGCATGAAATTTCTTCCCGAAACCTATAGAAATTACGGCGAAATAAAAATCAAGTCGGATAACCTCAACATTTTGGCAGCCAACGTCCACGGCGTGGAATACGAGGACAGCGTGCAAAGAATCGCCAACATGAGTTCCAAGGAACGCAATAATTACATTGACAAAATCATTGAGAAAATACGTCAGGAAGAGGAACAAAAACGACAAGAAGAGGAAATTGCCAATATGAATTCAAACTTGTACAATCAAGAATTTGGGTTCAATAACCAAAAAGTTTCCGGCAAGTGGTATTTCTACAACGAAAGCGTGTCGAAGTTCGGTATGGCCGAGTTTAAGAAAAAATGGGGCGACCGTCCGCTCGAAGACAACTGGCGACGAAGCAACAAGAATACCATAGATTTGTTTGCCGACAATACCGACACTAACGAAGACGAAGATTCCGACGAGGATAAACCTGAACAAAAGAAACTTGTGACCGACAAGAAATCAAGAGAATACTATCTTCAAAACTTGCCTCTCACCGATTCATTGAAACGCGTTTCGACCAACAAAATCGAGAATTATATGTTCAACATTGGTATGACGTATATGAGTTTGATTCACGATAACCAATACGCTATCAATGCGTTGGAAGACTTTATAAAACGTTTCCCAAACAGCGAATATAAACCTATGTCGTTGTATTATTTGTATCAACTCTACAACGAAACCAATAACACGGCAAAAGCAAACGCAGCAAAAAGCGAATGTATCTCAAAATACCCTGAAAGCAATTATGCAAAAGCACTATCGGACCCAGACTTCCAAAAGAATCTGAAAGCGCGTGACAAACAGTTGGAAAAAGAATATGCCGACTGCTACAAATCGTACATCAAAAACGATTTCACCACAATCAACCGAAAATGCAAGACACTCATCGCCCAAAACAGCGACTCATATCTGGTACCAAAGTTCAAACTGCTGCTTGCCATGTCTGACGGAAAGCAAAATGGAACTGACGCATTACGAAAGAATTTGGAAGAATATGTGAAAGAATTTCCCAAAACCGAAGAGGGTTCGTATGCCAAGAAAATCCTCGCATACTTGAACAGCAACGAAAGCAACGCTTCGTTTGAGTCGGCAATCTTGTCACAATCGCAGTCAGACACACCAAAATCAGAGGAAGAAACACCAGAGGAAAAGGAATTGTATGAATTTGAGGATAATGTTCCTCATTATTTCGTAATAAGCGGAAAACAAGAATTTGTTGACTTTAACCGATTGAAATTCAACTTTATAAACTACAATCTCGACTATTTCACTAACTTCAATTTTGACATTGAAATCAAGGAAATCGGGACAAAATATGCACTACTTTTGGTAAAAACATTGTCAACGAACAAACAAGCTATGAGTTACCTTGAACTTATTGAATACAACCCTGAAATATACGATGGCATCGACAAGGTGTTTACCTCAAAGTTCATCATTTCCCAGAAGAATTATCAAACATTGATACAAGACAAGGATATTTCCAAATACCAAAAATTCTTTGAGGAATATTACGGTCTGTAATACAAAAGTGTACCACCTCACCTCTTACTAATCTCCACCGTTCGCACGGCTACATATTGTTGGTTTGAAGAGATTTCTTAACTCTCGGGAATCACTTTTTGGGCAGTTGCTTTATAGCCTTGTCAAAATCACTTTCAAGCATTTTCATTTCACGTTTGCGATAAATCTCAAACTCCTGTTCAGCCTTACGAACAGCTTCTTCGTGTGAAATGTGACCGTTACCTAAAAGTAATTTTCTTTTATTCATAACAATTTGATTGTCAAGTGATTCAATCCAATCCTTCATTGTCATTGGATTCATCTCCAATGCCTGAAACTCAGCAAAATCAAGAAATGCGGAAACTAACAAGTTCAACCGTTGCAACTCAAGTTCGCTCAAATAATTTTTAGCAATCTTTACATCGTCTTTAGTCACATAGTTGCCTTTGAAGTTTGTCATTCCAACAAAAGGTTTTTCGTTGTCAACACGATTATAAATCACTTCGGCGGCAGTCTGTTCATGAACGGCATAATGCAGTTTGTTTTGAACAGTAGCAAAGAATTGTTTCGTCAAATCACTTCGTGGATCGTAATCAACAGCAGTAGCGTAGATATCCGTGACTTGCTGATAGAAATTACGTTCCGACGAACGAATATCACGGATTCGTTGCAACAACTCCCTAAAATAGCGGTTTCCTCCTTGTTTCAGACGTTCGTCATCCAGAGCAAACCCCTTTTGAATATATTCGTGAAGCCGTTGTGTGGCCCAACGACGAAAGCGTGTGGCTACTTGTGACTGAACTCGATACCCTAAGGCTATAATCATATCAAGATTATAATGGTCAATGTTGCGTTTTACCTGACGTGCTCCCTCAGTTTGAACTAACAAGAATTTCTTGTGAGTTGCTTCTGTTAACTCATTATCCTTGTAAATATTGGCTATATGTTGTGCAATATTTTGTTGCGTCGTACAATAAATTTCCGCCAATTGGTTTTGCGTGAGCCACAAATCTTCTTCAGCAAAACGCACGGAAACTCTTGTCACTTCGTCGTCATCTTGATAGATGATGATTTTATTTGGTTGGTCTGATGGCATATTTTCAGTTTAGTGTTTATAAAATCCTTTATTGGTATTTTTTATTATTCCGTTGTTTGTGATTTTATGTTATGTTGCTTTTCTTCTTCGTTGTTCATAATGCTTTTTCAGCTTGTTCTTTGCAAAAATACAAAAGATTTCAATAAATAAGCATATTCACTGGCTATTTGTTTATTCACCACTCCCTAATCTCCACCGTTCGCACAACTATATATCATTGGTTGGACTTATTTTTTTATTCTCCAGGAAAGTTCAATCGGATTTTTCTATCTTTGCAACATCATGGAAGAAGAAAAAGCAACACCGTACCCTCTGCGGACGGATGATATTTGTGATGTCGTTTGTGAGCCCACAGCTGACTATGTGAAACCTATTGTTTATCAAGGAACTACGATTACTAATGCCCTGAAGGATTACTACACGTTTTCAACAAACCGAGAGAAAGTCGAGGTGCTTAAGTGGATTGTAGCACAGCCCGAATTTACAGAACTGCAACGATTTTCAACGGCGGAAAACAAGATTTACATCTTATACGCAAACCAATATGACGAAATATTGAAAACAGGCGAAACACCCAATAATCTGCAAATTGCACAGAAATTTGTGGGAAACGGATATGATGTATTTCTGCTCTCGAATCCCAAAGCAACGAAAAGTGCCGATTTTATTATTTGCAAACGAAATTGCTTGTATTATGTGGAAGGAAAAACATCTTCGGGAGGTAGTTCTATTGAACATCGATTTGAGAAAGGGGCAACACAAGCGGACAGAATTGCTGTGAATTTTATTGGGTTACCGCAAACCAGTAAAATTACAGATTTAATCCAAAAAGTTTTTTTCTTCAATCCAAACCTTATGAAATTGTTTTTATTTAAGGGACGAAGACTGATTACAATAACAAAAACAGACTGCTTTGCAAAAGATTTTGCAAAAAAATTTAAGAAAAAATGGAACGCTAAAAAATAAAAAAGGGATTTTAACAACCCCCTTTTTAATGAGTTTTCTTGCCGTAGCCGAAAACTCGCACGAACTTAATCGGCGTTTGCCCACGTGTTTCTAAACTTTCGTCTTCATTTTTCACCTAGGACGTTGCAAATATACAACAATCGCTTCCTTTTGTCAAGAGTTATCTGGCAATTTGTTAGATTACTTCTCCCGAATCTCCAGTGTTTTTACATCTATATATCGTTGGTCGTTTTGAAATTGTCAGTGCCGAATTGACGTTCTACGAAGAAGGATTAAATCTCGGTACATTAAACGTGTTTCCAACTGTCCGTCCTTATCTGCATTCCAATTTCGGTATCTCATTTCCTGCGATTTGTCACTGAAAAACAATTGTAATTTATTTCTTTGATAATACTGAATCAATTCTGGTTCGTCATAGGCATCGACAATCAAATATCGGCAACCTGATTTGTTGCTCTGACTTACGAACCATGTGGAAACGAAATCTATTATTTGCGAGCCAAGGTGATTCCCTTTGTAACGGCGGTCAACGCCTAATTGAGCCAACAAAACAGAAGGATAATTGATAAGTCCCTTTTTGTGGTGAACCTCGCTACCTATCTTTTCTCTGCGAGTGCGAGAGAGGTGTTTTGTGAAAATGCTTGCATTAGCAACGGTAAATCCTGCAACGACTGTTGACGGATTTTGAGGAAGACAGAAATAATAGGTTTTCCCGAACAATTCTTCTTGGTAACCTTGTGCCTCTTCCCGAAAAAACTCGTTTACGCTTTCTCTTTCGCAATCAAAAGATACAATATCCAAGTCTGGAGAACCTTGAGGTTTCCAAAGCAAATCTTTTAGCAACAATTCCATACAGTTTTTATTTTTTATTTTTCTCTAAAAACTTTTTGGAACGTTCCATCATTTTGCCATATTTTTCTTCGAAAGTACCCGTGAACTCGCTTCCTGCAAGATATTTTGAATTATACTCGCATTGACGGATAAATTTCTCCGCCACCTTACCTGTTAATACGGGAATATTTGTTACTGGTATTGCCATACTTTTATGTGTTATATTTTTGCAAATATACACTGCACTTTTGAAAAACAAAAATTCTTATAGGTTTTGTTTTTTTACAATTCCATTACCTCTCCCTAATCTCCACCGTTCGTACGGCTATATATCGTTGGTTGAATTTAAATTCTAATTCTGATTCTGATTATCAAGGAGGTTTCAATAGGATTATGGAATCTAAAAATAAGAGATTTCAGCAATCCTTTTCGGTTGTCAAGATTTCTTTGGCTATTTGTTTATTCATCCCTCCCGAAGCGTTTTATTATTGGGCGTTGATCAAGGAGTATTATATAGGATAAGTTACCATCTAAAAATCAAACCACACGAAATATCAGAATACCCTTCAAAAAAATCAAAATCAGTTAGTAGAAAAGAATAGCCTGCAGTAAGTCCACATTGATTAAAGAAGAACCAATTGAAACCACATTCAACATCTAGTCCTGGATATTCCTCCAAGATACCATAAGAACTATATTTATATCCATACCCACTGTTATATTTATATCCATACCCACTATAAACGATCCACCCAAAACCACCACCAATGTTTATCTGAAACCTTTTAGGCCAACGAAAACTACCACCTTGTATAAAGCTAAATCTATCAATTATTACATTTTCATTTTTAAAGTATTGCTTATCCCGTTCATCTATATATTCACTACCAAACATCTTAAACGAAAAGTTGGTTTTCACTTCCATATAATATGCCTTTATACCCAACTTTATGGCTGCACCAGCATAATCATTATTCCACGAAGAAAAATATGATAAAGAAGTTGAAAGTGTTGATGGTTTTGCTGCTTGTCTGATCATTATATTTTGTGCAGAGAAGCCATCGCTTGTTTTAACTTGGAAATAATCCGAACGTGGTTTCATCCTGCGATTTTTAGTTACATTTAATTTAAAGGATGTATTGTTTTTATTTGTTATGTAACACCATGATGGAAAATTATAAATATCCCATTTATTAGTAGATGTAACATTAATTATGATATAACCACCAGAATATTGAGCATTTATTGAATTCGTAGATACGGTTAATTTTTGAGGCGTAGATGCAACTGATTGTACTTTTTTCCCCACCTGTGTAACAGTTATTTTTTTTACAACCGTTCCATCACTCGTTTTCACATTGAACCAATCGTTACGAGCGGTTGAACTTGGATTTTGTTTTACATTTAACACAAACGCTGATGACGTTCTACCTGTAACATAGCACCAGTCTGGTAGATAGTCAACTTTCCAATTAGGGTCGTTAGTTGTAACATAAATTGTTTGAGTTTTACCGTTTCCCTCATTGTCGTTTACAACTGATGGCGATACGGAAAGATTGTATAATACCCGTTTCCCCGCTTGTGTGACTGTTATTCGTTTAACAACCGTTCCATCACTCGTTTTCACATTGAACCAGTCGGAACGAGAGGTTGTATTAGGATTGCTGAAAATTTGCAATTCAAATGAGGTAGCCGTTTTATTCCTAATGGAACACCATGAGGGAACATATTCATAATTCCAATGGGGAGCATTGGTTTTTATGGTAATGGTGATAATACTACCTGACCCATTGTCGTTTACAGAACCAACAGACGTTTCCAAATAATATTTTGGTGTAGTATTCTGTCGTGGTGCTGTTGAAGGAGAAGGTTGTGTTTTTGGCGTTTGTGCCTGTTTCTGTTCATTTATTTTAGCATCACATTTACCTATCCAACTTATCAAGTCGTTTTGTTTCGGCTTCATATCACAATTTTGAGCAGATTGAAAATATCTCTTTGCTTCGGCATATTTCCCGTTATTGTATGCAGTAACACCTTTGGAATGGTTGTCGGAATAGCAATCTTGTGCAAATACATTTGCTACAAAAAGTAACATACTCAAAATCAATAATATGTAACATTTCGCATTCATTCTATTTTTCTTGGACTATAGTTATTTTGGTATATTTCTTTTGGTCGGTAACAATCTTGATACTTGCACTGCGTTCTACTCCTGAAGTATTTTTTTCGCAACTCAATTTTAGTGTGTTTCCAGAATGATTTTGAGTACACCATAAAGGGAGGTTATCAACATCTATTATAATTCCTCTTTTTATTTTGATTTGTGAAGGAGCTGACGGTGCTTTTGCTATGAGCAACTCAAGAGTTCCATCTTTCTTACCAAAATAAGAGTCTGGCAAATCAATCATGGATTTTGCTGAAACAGCCGAAGGAGTTATCACTATTTCTGTTTGTTTTGTCTCCTCTTTTGAAATGGGCGTGGGCGATTTTTTCTTTGGATTGATTAGTATTACGATAAAGAGTATCAACGAAATACATATAGATGCAATGAAAAAGTATTTCGTATTCTCGGATGAAGGAGTTGGTGATTCTTGGATTTGTTCTTCATTGTTATTTCCACGCAAAAAATCTTTGGCTATTTGTTCCAATTCCTCAGCCGACGGACGGTCGTAGGGTTTTTCGGCAAGCATTTTCCGCACAACGTTTTTCAAATCCTTGCTATATTGACTCTTAAAATTTGGAATTTCAGCACCTTTCAATTCAAGTCCACCACCAATGTCACCAAACGGTGGATTACCTTCCATTATTTCAAACACCGTTGCTCCAAGCGACCAAATATCGCTTAATTTTATGGGTGTGGGGTCTGCCGAAAAGCGTTCGGGAGCCATATATGCGGTAGTTCCCCCGCTAATTCCGCCAATCACACTTTTGCGGAGCGTTGCTCGTGCTTCGGTGCTGATACCAAAGTCGGTTATCATACAATCGCCATTGTCAGTAATGAGAATATTGTCGGGTTTTATATCTTGATGCACAATTTCCTTGCTGTGCAGATAGGCAAGCCCCGAAGCAACATCGGCAATCAAACGCCAAATCTCCTTCTCCGACATTTTCCGAATGCGGTTAAGGCAAGAACCTTGGCTGCAATACTGCATTATAAGATACGGACGGTTGTTCCACACTGCAACGTGTTGCGGACGTAGCAAATTCTGGTGGTTCAGGTTGAACACTTTTGCAAGTTCCCCACTAAACTGCTTTACACCATAGTCATCCATTCCGCTATAGAGTTTTATAGCCAAATCAAGACCAGTCATTGTGTCCGTGGCAAGCCACACTTCGGAAAAGCCACCCACACCCAACTGTTTTTTCAGTTGGTAACGGTCAGATATTATTGTGTTTTCGGTAATCATTGCGTTATTTAGTTGTTATTCCATCATTGGAATATTTGATTTTTCAATAAAGAAATCAGTTACAGGAGGAAGATTTTTTGATTTTAATAAACGCAGAATAGAAAATCTCAATCTTTCAAAATCAATATCATTAACCATTGGACCTATTTTTATTGATTGCAATGCACCTAAATTTATTTTTACATCATAATAGGGAATTATCTTATCTTTTTTTAAATAAAACTTTTCATCAAGAAACTCTTCCCTTACTATACGCACTTCTTTTTCAGGAGAATATGCATTATGTTTGTATGCACATAGGTATTCTTTAGAAAATCTCATTAGATCAGTTATTTCACCATTGGGTTTTACAAGGTTCTTTTTACTTATTTTTTCTACTAATTCTTCTATGGTAGTATAAATGCAATCCTTCAATTCTACATCAAACCTGTACCTGTCAAAAGCTAATGAAACGCCGCGTCCTTTATTCGCATAATTTCTCCACATATTAATGTCATCATCCAATTTTGAAAAAGAAATAATATAAGGATAGCCATTAGGTGGGGTACAAGCAAAAACTGCAGATTCTGGAACATTACAAGTTCGTAACGCTTCTGGCAATAGCTGACCTTCTGACAAATCATTCATATAACAAAGATGCGTCGCATGCATTGTAATTGAATGGTATTTGGCTTCCGTCTGCCAATTACAAAGAGTTTTATTTTCTTCACTAATTTCTTTACCTTTTATTCTTTCTATAGACGATAAAATATAAAATAAAGAGTCGATTGTAGTGTAATGATAGAGTAATTCCATGTTATTTAATTTACATTTTTGACTAAACGAACGTAATATTTACTATAACTACCTGTAATATCAGGAAAACAAACATCAACATTAGTACTCCATGCACGAAGCGCACCAGCATAACCAGCATTTCCTACTGTGCCTGACCAATAATAAAGGTCTGGTAAAAATATTGCGCCATTCTTTTCCATCATTATCCATTCTTGAATTGAGTATTTATGTATAGCAATTCCACTAATAAAAGAGACACCATGAGGAGAATTCCAATTGTCTGGCAATACAATCACCCCCCAAACACCAACACCATTTATATATGCAGTTCCCCATTTTTTTGATGCATTATTCCTTAGATGTATCAAATAATTCCATTCACTATAAGTTAGCGTACGCCACAATCCTTTTGTGTTTCCACCATTAGAAATCGCATTATATACCCCCCAATCATAATTTGTTTGTGAAATACTCTCTTTTAGTATCAACAGTTCTTCAGGATTCAAATAAGGTTTTCTTCCATTGTATCCACTTGTTCCCCAACCAAATAAATCAATCCAGCCATTATATGTGGAAGAAATGTTTTTATTCGCTTCGCCAACTATATCATATTGGTGTTCGGCGAAACGCCACGTATTGGTGCTTGCTTGGTATTGCAAGTTCCCTTTCGAGAAACGAACTTTTTTTGTGGGAGAAACGGAAAAAACACCTTTAAGTTCTCCTTGAATAGTTGTACCATGTGCTTGTTTTAACCTTTCATCGCATTTTCCTATCCAACTTGCCAAATCGTTTTGTTTTGGCTTCATATCGCAATTTTGTGCAGATTGAAAGTATTTCTTTGCTTCGGCATATTTCCCGTTATTATAAGCAGCGACACCTTTGGAACGGTTGTCCGAATAGCAGTCTTGGGCAAAACTGTGTATTGCAAAGAATAAAAGTGAAAATATGATTATAAAAAATCGTTTCATTGCCGTTTATATATTTGTTGTTGTCGTATCGGCAGATTCGTTTTTCGGATTTTTCACCGTGCTATCCATCTTTGTACTGTCTATCTTCGAACTTAATTTATCAAACCCTTTCTGTATTTCGTCCGAAACCTGCTTTTTAGGGCTGTTATTAACGGTATTTTTTGCCTGCACAGAAGTTTTCTTTTCGTTTGCAACCTGCGTTTGTTTTGGTTTAACAGGTTTAGGTTCCGTAATGGTTTCGGATTGGAAATTTTCTTCTTGGGAGATAGTTTCATTTGACTGTACTACTGTAGAATCTTTTATCTCGTCATTAGAATTGTTTTTGTCTTCCGATGTCATAAACATACCCACTATAAAACCAACCGTCAGTGCAAGCAATACCGACAATGCCACAATAATCAGTTTCAAAGTTTTTGTTTTGGTGGCATTTCCTTTTTCAATAGGTTTTGCTTTTGTAGCGATAGCAGCCCCCGAAATCACTTGCAACAATTCTATGGTAACATTATCACCCCAAGGTGCTTTCTCTGCCGTATTCCATAATGCATCACGACATTCCACCATCGAAGTTTGATGTTCTTTTACTGTCGCTTCAATCTCCGCATCACGTACATATCCACAAAGTCCGTCGGAACAAAGCAAAATAATATCGTTGTTGTGCAATTCAAATTCTTTCACTTCGGGACGAACTACGCCGTTCGGGTCGCCGAGACTTCGGGTAATTACATTGCTATTGGGATGGTTGAATGCCAAATCGGCTGTTATTTTTCCTGCATCAACCAATTCCTGTACATACGAATGGTCGTGCGAAAGTTGTTGCAATCCGTTTACGGGATTGTAGCAATATGCACGACTGTCGCCGCACCAACCAACATACACTTTGCCGTTAATGAACCACGCAAGAACAATGGTACTGCCCATACCTTTATGTTCGGCGTTCACATTCCCTTCCTTTTTTATTGCAGTATCGGCATCAATTATGGCTTGTTCAATAAAACGTTTGATAGAATCAGGGGATTTACATATTTCATCAGTCAATTTATTGCCCGAAAAAGCATCTTTGATTGTTTGAACCGCAATTTCCGAAGCCACTTCGCCTGCGTTCATTCCGCCCATACCATCACACACAACCAACAAAGTTCCCCGTGGTGCCAAATCTATTTCCTTATCTGCCTCGAATCCCCACTGTGACTGCGTGAGATTACTTGAAATGATATAATTATCCTCGTTGTTCGGTCGTCCTGCTGCTTCGCATCGTGCCACAATCCGTATTTTTATTGCTGTATCTTTCATAATGAGTTATTTATCGTAACGCTGAAATTGGAACTATAAAACCAGTGGAACGTCCTCCGATAGCAGAAGCAATACCAACAACGGCAAGTCCGCCATCTTGTGTGCTACAGAATATAGGACAACCCGAAGAACCGTGTTCAATGGTTGCTTCGGTAACAAGAATCATTCCCTCGTCCAACCCATTTTTTGCCACAACGGCACTACCATAAATCGGTTCTATGTTGTTTCGGGAATTTGCGCCCAACGCAAGCGGATAACCGAGCACGGTAAGTTTCGTCTGCACTTTTAGGTTTTGCGACATTGCATTGTCGAACGGCAAACCGCCTTCTTTGCCTGTCCGCACATACGCCCAATCGTTTTTCCACGAGCCGAGACGCATTTTTGTGTTTTCGTTTGTTTTGATTTTATCCGAAGATTTGTTTACCACAAATTGATTTGACCAGAAATCCATTTCTGTTCCGTCGGGCGAATATACGTGAAGATGAGAGCGGACTATTCCGCCATTATTTTCAATAAGATTAAGAATAACTTCGGTTGTGTCGTTATCAGAATCTATGTACGACCACGGTTCAATAATGTGGCGAGCCGTGACAAATCGTCCATCGTTCAACAAAAATCCCGTTCCAACATAATCATAATCAATAGTCTTAGAATCGCCATCGGGTAATTGCACAAACACCTCGTTAACATAAATGAAATACACCGACGGAGCACATTTGTCAATAGATTTACCTGTAACTTTCGATGAAACAGAAATGTTTTTGCTCACGTTGTTAAGCTTTTTCTGCATAGTATTAAGACGCTTCTGCATTTGCTGATTATTACCAATCAGTTCTTCGTTTTTCGCAAGCATATCGGTGATTGCTTGTTCGTGGGCGAGATTCACACTGTCCAAATTTGCAATCATACCAGCTTGTTCGTCAATAATGCCCTTCTGATGCAATCCAAACCACGTTCCGCCTGCAATAACCAAAACCAGTACAGCCGCCATAGCCCACATCGCTTTCTTATATGGCATCAATGCTTGTTGGCGGAATAAACTCAAACGTCTCGAAAGCCCGATACTTCCAACCGTTGATTTATTACCAGAAGGAATTATAAATCCTAATTTTGGACCATTAACTGCAAGTTGAATTTCATCACCATTTTGCAGATACCATTCCCGTTGTACGGGATGACCATTCAAAAAAGTTTGGTTTGTCTGCGAAAGTTGCACCAATTTCCAATTGTCACCATCACGTATGATTGCAGCGTGCCGTCTGCTGACGGTTGAAAATGATTCATCAAACCGAACCTGACATCGGGAGTCACGCCCGAGTTCAATTTGGTCAACTATTATTTCTTGAGCTTCTCCTGCCTTGTGATAGGAAGATGAAACCTTATGTTCAAGAATGAAATACGTTTTTCCTTTTCCGTTCATCAACGAACCAAGTCCCGCACCTACGGAACCAGCAAATGAACGTTTGTATTGAGTTGTCTGTGCCATAATATGTATATTTAATATGCTTCGAATCGTAATTTTGTGTCACCTATGGAAATTATATCGCCAACCTCCAAATAATATCCGTTTTTGTTCACTTCCTTTGAATTGACAAAAGTTCCATTCAACGAATTTTTCCAGCCTAATGTGGAATTTTTATCCCATTGACCATCACGAATGTACCATGTATGTCCAGCCATATCGTATTCCAACGTGCAGTGCCGACGCGAGATGTAACAACTTTGTTGTTCCTGAATGGCAATGGAATTGGAAACCCCAAGGTCGTTCCGTCCCATTGTAATCACATTTCCATTATGCGATATAGTAGTGATGTCGTATGTCTTACCATATTCTTCTCCTTGCATTATCCTCAACAAGTAACCAACAATGTGTGATGGTTTTTGATATGCGAATTCTTGTTCTTGTGGAATTTGCACAGGCATCAATTTCAAAACTTCGTCAACCGATTGTAGACGATTGCGAAAATCAGGAATTAGGCAACCTTCAATGATTGATTTGTACTGTCTGCCAGAATCGGAATAATCCAATGCTGAGCGACTCCAGACTCCTTTGTCGGCATTCGACACATAATTTGCCAAATCGTTATGATTGTTCAAAGAACCAAATGGCAGATTTCCTGTCAACATTTGATACATCATCACACCAAACGAAAAAATATCTGTAGTCGGTAAAACCGTTGCGTCACCGTTTCTTGGTTTTACCTGTTCAGGTGGCATATAGGCGTACGTTCCAAACACTTGCATTGGTTTACCTAAAATGTTGCGTTCCGTCATACGTTTGTTTCTGTCGCCCGAAATTCCAAAATCCGTTAGGGCAGCAGTTCCATTACTCCGTAACAAAACATTTTCGGGTTTTAGGTCACGATGAACTTTACCACGTGAATGTAATGCCTTCAATCCCAACAATATCTCTTGCCCGATTTTCATCCAATTCTTGCCACCATATTGGGTTAAATCACCATTCGGACAATATTCCATAACTATGTACGGATTACCTTCTACTATTCCACGATTCAATGCTTGTACCAAATATGGACTATCAATGCGCCCCGTTTGATATTCCATTTCAAAACGATTAGTCAAAGCATCACGGATGTCGGGTGGAACTTCCCATAATTTCAACAATTTAATGGCATATTCCCGATGAGAAAAATCTTCCACCAAAAAGACTTTTCCAAACGAGCCTTCCCCCAATTGACGGGTTACACAATATTTTCCGTCAATGTAGCCACCTATGTTGAAATCACACCGTGAAACGACCATTTTTTACTCTGTTTTGAATGTAAATTGACGATTCCCCAATAAAATAACGTCACCATCCTTCAATGCCACCTTCTCCTTTGCCAAAACAAACGTAGTTTTTTGAGAACTTTTATCTTCTATAAACCAATTCCCATTTTCAAAAGTCAACTGTGCCTGAATTTTAGAAGTAATTGTCATATTTCCATTATCGGTATTGTCACGGTTTAACGCTATAGTTTCTCCCTTGTATGATTGTGGAGCAGGAACATTCTTTTCTTCTTCACGGGCAATTGGCGTCAATGTGCACGAATGACCTGCATTTAAATTCACATACGGATTAACTGTTTCTTGCTTCTGAATATGTGCAACTGGCTGTTGCCCAACTTTGCCAGGCGCTCCGTATCCACATTGCGGACAGACAGCAGCTCCTTCACGCATTGGATAGCCACATTTGGGGCATTCATTAGAATTTACTTGTTGTCCGAATGCTTCAGCGTCCACAATGGTTTTCTTCAGATTTTCACTCACTTCTGCTTGCTGATATTGTCTTGGGGCAGACAATACAGCACCACATTTTTCACATTTTGAATTAGTTTCAGGATTATTCCACCCACAATTATTACAACGCATAACAAAAAAATTTTAACTTTTATTCAATTGATTTTATCCTTCACCTACGGACATAAAAAAATCGTGAACTTCAATGTTTTAAACCTGAGGTTCTCGACTACCTATCCATCTAAACAAGAAAGCCCACGATTACTCGTGAGCGTTCCGCTTTCTTTTTAGATGGATATAAAAACGAAAATTGTCGAGATTTTCAGGTTTATATAGAAAACTAAACGCTTTTAATATGTCATTCTATTCAATTATTTGTCGCTACATAATATTTCTTTTTTATTACGAAATTATTGATTGGTGTAAAAATAAGAAAAAAGAAATTCCTTTTTCAAAAAAGAAATTAAATTTAGACAAAAAAATAGAGTGGTACGCTTTTCAATGTGAATAGTGGCAGAGGGGGAAACTTTTTTAATTAAAACCCCACCTCGCAAACAAAAGAAAATATCCGTTTTTTGTAGTGTAATTTACTGATTTATTATATTTGCATTATTGTGACAAGGTTACAGATGTTGCTTTTCAGAAAAACACTAAATCATGTCACATAAAGATGCAACTTGTTAATAATGAGAAAACGACCTGTCATACTTATTTCCAACGACGACGGCATTGAAGCCAAAGGCATTCAATATCTTACCGAATTGATGAAGGAATTCGGCAACGTGTATGTTGTCGCTCCTCAGCAACATCAGTCGGGAATGGCACACGCCATAACGTTTCAGGTTCCTCTTCGGGCAAAATGTATCTGTGACGAGGAAAACTTACATATTTATTCGGTGAACGGCACTCCCGTCGATTGCGTCAAATTCGGTTTCGACCAATTACTGTTGAATCAAAAAATTGATTTGGTGGTTGCGGGAATCAATCACGGCTCAAATAGTGCCAATAGCATAATTTACTCTGGCACAGCTGCTTGCGCGAGAGAAGGTGCTATCAACGGCATTCCGTCAATTGCATTTTCAAGTCTGGATTTTTCGTCAGACATCAATTTTGCGCCATACAAACCTTACATTGAGACGATTGTAAAACACGTATTGGAGCACAAATTGGACAAACACATTTATCTCAATGTGAATTTTCCCAAACCTGAGAAAAATATCAAGGGAATGCGCGTCTGTCACCTGACCAAAGGACTTTGGATTGAACGATTCATAAAAGAGCACGACCCTCGCAACAATGCCTGCTACTGGCTCACGGGCGAATATCATAACGAGGAACCCGACTGCGAAACCAGCGACGAATGGTGTCTTGCCCACGATTATATTGCCATTGTGCCTGTAAAAGTGGAAAATTCCGATGAAAAATCAATACAATCACTCTCATCATTAAATACGCTATGAAAGAAAAATTCGACAATTTCTGGGTAGGCCTTGTTCTCGGACTCGTAGTCCCGTTCATCGCTTTTTTCGGCGTTTACAAATGGGTAAACCGAACAAATTCCATTTTGGAGTTTATTTCAAAATTGAGTTCGTGGGGTGTGCAAACAACCGTGTTTTTATGGTGCATTCTGCCCATCGCGTTCGTTTTTGCCCTCTTCTATTTTCTTCATTGGGACAATGCGGCAAAAGGTGTTGTTTTCCCAACGATGATATACACCATTGTATTACTCATTCTTGATATGTAAGCATGAACTACTACATTATTGCAGGCGAAGCATCGGGCGACCTTCACGGAGCCAATCTCATAACGGCATTGAGACAAAGTGACGGAAATGCGAGTTTCCGTCTCTGGGGTGGCGATTTGATGGCAAAAGCCGCTGATACAGAACTTGTAAAGCATTACAGGACATACGATTATATGGGAATTATGGAAGTGGTGAAACACGCCCGACTCATTCTCAATAACATAAAATTTTGCAAACAAGACATTGCGGAACACAAACCAGACGCCATTATCTTTGTTGACTTTCCGGGGTTTAACTTAAAAATAGCCCCTTTTGCAAAAAGCATCGGCATACCGACATTTTTCTATATCTCCCCCACCGTGTGGGCGTGGAAGGAAAGTCGCGTAAAAACAATCAAGAAAAACATTGACCACATGTTCGTAGAACTTCCGTTTGTAAAAACATTCTACGAAACCCGTCACAACTATCACGTTGACTTTGTCGGTCATCCATTGTTGGATTCCATAGCTCAATTTAAAGAAAAGTATTCGCTTGAATCATTCAAAAAAGCGAACCATATTCCAGATAAAAAAATCGTTGCCGTACTTCCTGGAAGTCGCGAATACGAGATTCGGGAGAATTTGAAAACAATGCAGTCCATTTCAGAGAAATACGCTGACTATCAATTCGTTGTAGCTGGAATGTCACGCTTTTCACTTGATTTCTATCAAAAATATATTACTGCCCAAAATATCTCCGTGGTTTTCAATCAGACATACGAATTGTTGAAAAAAGCCGAAGCGGCAATCGTCGTTTCTGGTTCGGCAACACTTGAAACGGCAATACTGAACGTACCCGAAATCATAGTGTATCAAACGAGCCCAATCACATTTTATTTGGGCAAACTCTTTGTGAAACTGAATTTTCTGGGACTTCCGAATCTGATTATGGAACATCAAATTGTTCCCGAACTGCTTCAAAGCGACATGACACCAAAGAAATTATCAGAAGCATTGGATTCCATCTTGTTTAATCCTCAATTCAGGAACGACATTTTGGACAATTATGCTCAATTACGAAACAAACTTGGCAACGAAGGTGCTTCACAACGAGTTGCCGCACACATTAAAACATATTTAAACAAGTAATTATGGCACTTCAAGGGTTAGACTTCGCAATCATTTTTCTCTATATTGCAGTCATTGTTTTTATTGGAATCTATTGTAAAAAACAAGCTGAAAAAGATAAATCATCGTACTTGCTTGGTGGCAGACGCATGCCTTGGTATATGCTTGGCCTATCCGATGCATCAGGTATGTTCGATATTTCCGGAACAATGTGGCTTGTAACGCTTCTTTTTGTGTATGGACTAAAAAGTATCTGGATTCCGTGGCTTTGGCCTACATTCAACCAAATTTTCCTTATGATGTTCCTTTCGGCTTGGCTACGTCGCTCCAACGTCACCACTGGCGCCGAATGGATACAGACGAGATTCGGGAACGGAAGAGGAAGCGTGCTGTCGCACTGGATTGTGGTCTGTTTTGCCTTGCTCATCGGACTTTCTATGCTTTCATACGGTTTTGTGGGATTGGGAAAATTCCTTATGATTTTCATTCCTTGGGACAATGTATGTGCTTTCCTAAGCATTGCTCCCGACTGCATTCCGCAAACGTACGTACCTCACGTGTATGGCATATTCTTCACGCTGTTTGCGACGATTTACACCATTCTTGGTGGTATGATCAGCATTGTTTGGGCCGATGTAGTCCAATACTCCATTATGACCATAGCGTCAATTGCAATCGGAATCATCGCAATGTACAACGTGAGTCCCGAAACACTTGCCGCACTTACGCCCGAAGGTTGGAACTCACCCTTTTTCGGGAATACTATTGACATAGATTGGACTGGCACGTTGCACGAAGTAAACACGAAAATTGCCGAAGATGGCTATTCATTATTTAGTTTATTCTTTGGCTTTATGTTTATGAAAGGGATTCTTGTAAGTTTAGCCGGACCTGCTCCTACATACGACATGCAAAAAATCCTTGCCAACAAGACGCCACAAGACGCATTGAAAATGAGTGGCTCCGTTTCGGTCATTCTTAACCCTATCCGTTACTTTATGGTTTCGGGGTTTGCCATTCTCGCCATCGCATTTTACGACGAACTGAATCTTTCGGTAAACGGTATCATTGATTTTGAACAGATTCTTCCTGCCGCCATGGTCAAATTCTTGCCTGCAGGTTTGCTCGGATTACTTCTTGCCGGTTTATTGGCAGCATTTATGTCAACCTTCGCAGGTACGCTCAATGCAACACAGGCGTACATTACCAACGACATTTATTTGAAATACATCAAACCTGACGCGAACGCAAATCAACAAAGAAAATTAAACTACATAGTCGGATTTGGAGCAGTTATTTTCAGCACGATTCTTGGCCTGACACTCAAAAACATAAATGAAATATTACAAATCGTGACAGGCGCCTTTTACGCAAGTTACATCGCATCAAACGTGCTTAAATGGTATTGGTGGCGATTCAACGGTGAAGGTTACTTCTGGGGAATGCTCACGGGAATTTTGTCGGGTATCGTTATTGGAACAATACAATTAGTCACTCCCGAAATCATAACTGACAATTTCAGTTTCATTCCAACAAGCCTGATTGCCTTGTACACATTCCCTATCACGCTAATAATCTCCCTCATTGGCTGTATTTTGGGAACGTTGCTCACCGAGCCTACCGAAGAAGCGACATTGAAATCATTCTATGCGACCATTCGTCCTTGGGGATTCTGGAAACCAGTTCTTCACATGGTACAACAAGAGCAACCCGACTTCAAACCCAATACCCGATTTGGAAAAGATATGGCCAACGTCGCTGTCGGCATAGTCACCCAAACTGCTTTGGTGGCAATGCCTATCTGTCTGATAACACGCCATTGGTTAGGGTTTGGAATCACAATAGCCCTCATTCTTGCTGGAGGCACAATATTGAAATTCACATGGTGGGATAAATTAGATGAGATATAAAAAAAGCTGTCAAATCAGACAGCTTTTCATATCACTATTTTCTATTGCTATATTTCATAAACGCAAGGGAAATATCTTCCTTGTAAGTATCCGTCACTGGTATCTCGACCATTGGTTGGGTATCCAGTTCCAGCACGAGTCCCACGCCACCTTTACGGAGAGCAACGGCGTGGTCAAAATTCACCATATATTTTCTATGACAACGGAAAATCGTGGTATCCTTTAAATCCTCAACCAATCGTTTGAGCGAATTTCTCAGAAGATAATCCAACATTTTTCCCTGATTTTGATATTTAATATGGACATAATTATCGTCAGACTCAATCCAGATGACGTTTTCCAGCTTAACTGACAGACGAATTTCGCCCTTTTCGTCCTTGAACTGTACCACAGTGGGCTGATCAACCACAGGAGCGACAATATCACTTCCCTTATACTGATTCTCTAATTTCTGCAAGGCGTTTTTCTTTTCCCAGAAAGCCAAATACAGCCACGACAACATTGTCGGAATCAGAAGCACAAAGAAAATTGCAGAAAAGCAACTCCAAAAGAAGTCAACCACTTGGGTTCCGTCTTTCAAACCCGCAGTGGCAGGCATTGCAAGCGTCGCTATACTGGTGTAGATGATTGACATAGCGGATATTTCCACAATAATCCAAACTGCGAAAACCCAATAAAACATTCTATGACGCTTGGCATAAAAATATAATATGATACGGCTTATAACCAACACAACAAAGCCGACAAATACAATGGCCATCGACCATAGAAGGTATTCCAGTGTAGTAACGTCGCCTCCGCCCCATTGTGTAGAAGAGAATGGCTTATAGATATTTATAAACAACAATGCAAATATCGTCGCAAACACGACGGAACTTGCAAGACCAGATTTATGGGTCAAATAGCCAGGAATTTCTTTTTGTTGCTTAAATTCTATTAGCTTCATACTGAAATTTTGTGCAAAAATAAAAAAAATCCTTTACACAAACAAGTATGGGCACTAAATTAAAAAGTACAATTCCATAATTGGTGCCGACGCTCCGAAGTGCTTGATATGATTGTGTTTGCGGACTTTTTGCGTATTGCGGCGTTTGCAAACGAAAAGTACAAAAAGTTGGATTTTGCTTGTATTT
>JAEEGL016075056.1_pt1 | contig 43115 bp, 30 predicted proteins | sample 9134231 | NCBI WGS metagenome assembly JAEEGL01 (sample SAMN16246548, study PRJNA631951) | gut metagenome | biome: gut microbiome; feature: rumen; material: fiber-attached | host: Bos | place: Iran: Karaj | collected 2018-10 | reverse complement strand
TGAATTAATCATCTCAACAAACTGAGATTTAATTAATTCATCAAATTTACTTATTTGCTTTCTCTTTATTTCTAATAATCTAAATAAATTATTAGTTTTTTTGGCAATTTCAACTTGTTTTTCTTTATCTGGTACTATTATTTCCAAATTATCAAAATCTTCCTGTTTTAAATTATTAATATTGGCACCTCTAGAACTGTTACTTATTGCATTTCTATAATAGGAAGATTGAAAAAAACTAGATAAATAATCTTTATCAATATCTATACCTCTTATAACCTTACAAAAAGCCCCAAATGTATATACACCTTCCAAATTGAATTCTCCGGCTTTTCCAACAAGGTCTTTACTTCCACTAGATGCACATATCAATATGTCACCTTTTTGTAACAATTGTTCTTGTTTAACTTTATCTTTTCTTACATAAACTAAATTGTCAAAATTAAGCTTTCCATCTTTTATGTTATTGGCTCTTAGTAAAGGTATATATCCTTCTATGGCGTTTTCTATTACGTCATCAGGTTTATATGATACTCCTCTTATTTGTTTTATATACTTTGATAATTTCATTATAACAACTCCTCAAGTTCCTTAAGTTGCTTTTGAAAGTCTTCTTCCATATCCATTATTTCTTTAAGAATTACTTTAGGAGATTCATATTCTACTTTTTCTTGAATTATTTCTTTATATTTATTGATTGATAAATCATATCCATTATCAACAATTTCTTGTTTAGCAACCATAAATGATTTATCTGTTCTCGCTCTTTCATTTTCTTTATCAAGATGTTTAAATCTTTCAATAATATCAGGAATATCATTTTCTTTAATTGGAGATCTCTTATCATCTAAAGTATATCCATCAGCAGTCATATCATAGAACCAAACATTATCAGTTCCACCAGTAGTTGTTTTAGTAAATATTAATATTCCTGTTGATACTCCTGCATAAGGTTTAAATACACCACTAGGCATAGAAATAACTGCTTCTAATTTATTATTCTCAATTAATTCTTTTCTAATATCTTTATGAGCATTACTACTTCCAAATAATACACCATCTGGAACTATACATGCACATCTACCACCAATTTTTAAAGTTCTTAAAAATAATGTTAAGAATAATAATTCCGTTTTCTTAGTCTTACATACTTTTAATAAACTTGGAGCTGTTCTTTCAAAATCTATAGTTCCCTTAAATGGAGGATTTGCTAATATAATTGAATATTTATCGTTATCAGTATTATCTTCAGATATAGAATCCTTATAATCAATTGTAGGATTATCAATACCATGCATTATCATATTCATTGCAGATATTCTAAGCATAGTTTGATCTGTATCAAATCCATAAAACATGTCATTCATATAATGATGTCTTAACGTGTCATCATTAAATAAGTCTTTATAATTTTCTTCTAAATATTCACTAGTAGCTACTAGAAATCCACCAGTTCCACAAGCAGGATCACATACTGTATCAGAAGGTGTTGGTTTTAATAGTTCAACCATCATCTTTATAATATGTCTTGGAGTTCTAAACTGACCATTAGTACCAGATGTAGACATCTTAGCTAATAGATATTCATATACATCCCCTCTTGTATCTTTATTCTTCATAGATATTTTGTCCATTTGAGTAACAACTTTTTCTAATACTAGTGCTGTTGGAATAACAAACATTGCATTAGTCATATATCTAGAAAATGCAGAGTCTTTGCTTGGATGCATTTCTTTTATAAATGGGAACGCTTTGTTTGAAACTATATCATACATTTGAGTAGCAGATAAATTTTTGAACTTACTCCATCTACAATCCTGATGTTCGTCATCAAAAATTCTATTAAAACTTGTTCCTAATATTTGACTATCTTTTTCTTTACTAGTTTCTTTATCATCTAACTCTTTCAAGAAAAGTAAATATGTAATTTGTTCAATAATAGTTACAGGATTGGTAACTCCTCCTGTCCAAAATGTTTCCCAAATTTTATCTATAATACTTTGTATTTCTCTATCCACAACAAAACCTCCTATATTAATTATCTGTAAATTCTACATTAATAGCTTTATTAATTATTTCCATTGAATTGCTTAAATCAGTATAAGCTCTTTCAACTTCAGCAATATCCCAATATTTCAATTTTCCATTAAAGCTATCTTTAATATTATTACAATGTTGTTTAATTTTATTTATTTGTCCCTTATCTGAAACAGCGACAACTGCTTGAACAGAAATATCCTTTGATGCATTCATAAGACTAACAATTAAGGAATCTATAGAACCACTGTCTTGCACTTCAAATACATATTTTATTTTTCCAATATTTCCAACATTAAATTCCCATATAGCATCAGCTATTTTACCAGAGTCTTTTATATTGCCTTTTAAGTTAGTGTTATATCCCATTAAAGAACCAATACTTTTGATGTAATCGATTATTTCGTTATGATATGATTTGTTTCCTACTACTGTTTCCTTTTTTTCGATTTTTTCATTACCAGGAATAGGAAGCTCTCTTAATTGATCCCAAAAGAAATAATCTACAAATAATAAATCAGAATCTTTATATCCTTTATCTATAAATATCTTATTTATGTCTTTGGCTATTTGAGTTAATTCTAAATATTTTTTTCCAGTTAACTGATAATAATGATTAGGAACATCCTCTATTTCTAATACATGATAAGCTGTATTTGCGGTTCTATTCCATAACATACATTCATTAGGATGAACATAGCATAATAATTCACTCATCATTGCTGGCCCAATTCCTTTAACTTCTTGTTTAAAATTATCCCATCTTGTTTCAATAGAATCATTACCATATAATAGATTTGATATTTCTTTTTTTAGTTTTTCAAAACCATTATCTTCAATTAGTTGATCTATTTTGTATTTTTTATTTCCCCAAATTAACATTGCCCACAATTTTTCTATATATTCATAAAACTCTTCTGAGCTCATATTTATTAACCTATCTTTATTGTAAGATTGATAATAATTTTTTCTTTCATTTCTTTCAACAATGTCGTTAAACTCTCCAGCTTCATTAACACTTTTTAAATATTCATCAACATGTTTATAAAGAACATTTTTATTCATATATAATCACCTAATAAAATTATATCATAAAACCATCAAATATTTTTTGTGATAATATATAATTAAATTTAAAAAAATATAATAAATACACTTTATAAAGTGCTAAAAGTAGTGCTTAGAAATATTGGCATACCATTAAAACTCCCGTAAATACTAAAAATGAGAGACTTTCGTCTCTCTTCAGGGGAAAGAGAGCACTATTTTTCTTTTTGTCAGATTCTGTAGTTGGAATATTTAATATGTATTTAAAAAATCCTGCAAGTTTAACATTGTAATTGTTATTTTTTTATCCACCTATATTCAGTAAAACGACCTCCTGATATTTTTTCTATCTTATTTTCATTTAATAATGTACTTAGAGACCTTTCGATTGTTGTTTCACTTATGTCTGGGCACTTTTCCATTATATAAGATTTACTAATCGGAGAAATATTTTCCATGAATATAATGCTTATTCGTTCGATAGCAGTCATTTTTTTATTTGTTAGATATTCTACCCTTGAAGAAAAATCTTTATATGCTGCTAGAATAACGCCTAAGTAATATTCAACAAAATAAGAATAATCATTTTCATTATTATGCCAATTTACAGAACTCTTTTCTAAAGAATCATAATAGGTGTCTTTTGTTTCTTCAATAATTTTTTCGATACTTATATATTTCCCAACAATATATCCTGCTCTATATAACAGCAAAAGAGTTAATAATCTGCTCATTCGTCCATTTCCATCGTTAAATGGATGTATTGAAGCAAAATCTAGAATAAACACTGGAATTACTAGTAATGGATCAATTTCTCCTTTGCTAATAACTTCATTATAACTATTACATAGTTCTTCTATGGCTATTGGAGTTTCAACAGGAGTTAACGGCGTAAATCTAATAATTTTTGTTCCATCCTCTAATTCTTCTTCAATATAATTTTGGGAATTTTTAAATTTACCGCCAAAACTTAAGCCAGAATATTTATATAAATCTCGATGCAATTGTAAGATTACATTAGAATTAATATCAATATAATCGTAGTTTTCGTGAATGGTTGCAAGCACATCTCTGTAACCAGCTATTTCCTCTTCGTTTCTATTTTTAGGTTCAACATTTTTATTAACAATTTCATTTATTCTTTGATCAGTAGTGTATATGCCCTCTATTTTATTAGAAGCACTTGTGCTTTGAACTCTAGCAATAGATAATAACCTTGATAATATATCTGGTTTTGCCTCTATATAAAGATTTTGTTTCCCTTTATATTCGTGAATAGTTGATAATAAATTAACAATATTATTATTCATTAGTGAACTAATTTCATTTAATAAATCAAATTTTCTCATTTGCATCATTTCTCCTTTCAATTGCATCATTATAGCACAAAATGATGCAATTGACAATATTTATGATGCAATTAAAAAACATATATAGTATTGTTTCTATATATGTTCTTTTTATTGCTAATTAATATATTTTTTTAGATATTTTTTTAATCCCGGATCACATACATATATGTATGTTCCTAGCATTCCTCTAAGCATCATTGTTTGATAGATGTTAAGTAAATATTGTAATAATTCTTTATCGTTCGTATCTGCTTTTCCTTTAGCATCAAAATAATTGTTTCTATCAATAACAAATCTTTTCTTGTAACTCTTTCATTATATCGCCTCTTACTTTTTTATTAAATCTTTCGTTTGTTATTTCTTACTATTTATTGATCAATGGTATCTGTTTCATATGGTTCTTTGGTTTCATTTCTTTTTACTCTACCATTTTTGTATATGGAATTATTATCTAGAAAGATATAGAATCTTTATGGTGATAATAGATGAATTTATTTAAAAAGTATTCTTTATATTTATTGAGATGGCAATTAAGTACGCCAATACTTGCTATAGTATTAAAAGTATTATCAAATATGAGTACTTTAATGGCAACTATAATAGCTAATTTTATAGGAGGTTTAATCTTCTTTTGGGTAGATAAGTTTATATTTAAAAAGACTTCTGATGTACCTTTATGGGAGATTAAAAATAAAGTAAAATGTTACGATTGTGGTAAAAATAGTAAAGGTTATCGTATTGTATTATGGGGTAATTATGATAGAACGGAAGATAAAAATCCTCAATATAGATGTAGAGATTGTAGTATTAAGAAAATGAAAATAATAGAAAAATAACAGTGTAATAAAATACACTGTTATTTGTATATATCTTTAATTGTATCTATATAAGAATTTATATTACCTATATCATACATTTTACCATTTGTAATATAACTATATATATCATCATATACTATATTAATAAATTCCGTAAATGGTATTATGGTATCAGGATTTTTCTTCTTATATTTTTCTAGATATTTTAAGATTTTATTATCAAATATATATTCTCCGAAAGCTATATAGTAATCGTTTTTATTTTTAAATAGATTATTGGATTTAGCTAGTTCAATAGTTGGTTTTTCAATTATATTAGTAATCTTATAAGTTCCTTTATTGATTGTTTTACCAAAGAATACTCCATATTTTTCAACATTTTTTAAATCTGTTTTATAGACTGATATTACATTCTTTTGTAATCTATCATATATATCTAGCAATTGTTTAGTACAAGAATTCTCTTCAAAAGAAGTATAGAATTGATCTCCTAGTACTAACAAGAAAGGTTCATTATTAATTAAGTCTTTAGCACATAATACAGCATCACCTAAACCTAGTTGTTCATCTTGATAGTAGTATTCAATATGATTTATTAATTCTTTATTATCTTCTAATTTAGTAAAGAAAGTATCATATAATTCTTTTTGATTTCTATTTATTACTAAACCAATTGTTTCAATACCTGCATCTACTAACTCTTCTATTAGTATCTGTACTATAGGTTTAAATTGATTATCTTTTACTATAGGAATGAATGATTTAGGAATGCTATTGGTAAAAGGATACATTCTGGTACCCATACCTGCTAGAGGTATGATTGCTTTTCTCACTTTATTCTTTTTTATACTTTTTTCTATTTTTAATGGATAAGCGTCTAAATCTAATTTTTTGTTTAAATATTTTATTAGTTTTTTTTGTTTACTTTCGTTTTCTACAATGAATTGAACACTTCCATCTCCTTGGGAACCTACTCCTTTACCTCCATATGATAGTTTTTTAATTGTTTCATCATTTAATACTTCATGTAGTTTTGGTGAAGCTAGTTCTTTAGGAGAAAGAGGAGAAACATATTTATCAAACATGTCTTGAGCTTTAGACATTAATTCTCCAAGTTCTTTAGCTTTACCATCTTCAAATAGTTTAATAGCATTAGTAACTATTTTTTCATTATCTTCTCCTAAGTATTTAATAAGATTTTCTTCTTTATCATTTTTAGGAAAAGGATAGGCTTTATGTAAATCTGCTAATATCTTAGGAGTATTTTTACTTGATTTTAAATCAGCAAAGACCATATAAATATCTTTTCCTATTTTAATATTATCGTATTTAACATTACCAGCATGGAAATGCATACAATAAGCTCCACTATTAAGTGCTACTATTTGATCCATTTTGCCACATTTTGAATTAGCATATCTTTCACAGTAATATGCTATTTCCATTTCATCATCTATACTTAGATGTAAATCATATAATTCGTTAAATGCTCTACATACTAATACACATATACTAGCAGAAGAAGAAAGCCCTTTCTTTTCCGGTAAATCATTCTTATATATATCTAATTCTATTCCTTCTACATCATAATTAACAAGCATGTATTTTAGTACTGTAGCAACAAATAGATAATAAGGATTTTTCTTTATTTCGTTATTAATATTGTTGATATCTAAATCAGTTTTAAATACATTGTCTTTATCTTTTAATATAAATTCATTAGATATTTTCTTAATATTGGCATATATACCTTTATTTATGCAAGCAACTATAGCATGTCCATCTTTAATTTTGGAATTCTTATTTATATAATCTGATGCCCAATCACTGTGTTCACCAAATATACATAATCTGCCTGGTACATATATCTTTTTTGGTCTCATATTATGCATACCTTTCTAGCGTTTATTCTTTATATAATTTTGGTTTTTTAAAATAACTACTACCTGGATTATTAATTACTTCCATTTTACCTATTTCTTTTAATTCAAGTAAATCTAAAGCTTCTAAATAATAAGATCTTAATAAATTAAAATCATAATCTTTATTGTCTTCTTTTTCTTTTTTTAATCTTTTAATTTCAGAAACAATTATTTCAACATTATCTATTCTATTATCTATACTATTAATTGCTCTAACATTTTCTTTTAAATTTTTAATTAAAGCTATTTCTCTTTGGTAATATGGAACTAATTCTATAGAATGATTATAGTTTTGAAAAGCTAGATAGCTTTTACTATAGCCTTTACTAATACCATATAAGTAAGTATAAAGCATTGGTAACATATTCTTATAAGCTCTAAATGTTACACTATTATTTTTATCTATTTTAATACTAGATATATCTATATCTTCATATAGTTTATATCCAGCAATATTAGTAGCTTCATCTATTTTTTTATAAGCTTCTTTTACAGAACTAGCTATTAAAGGTATATTATTAACATTATCATATGTACCATATATTCTAAAGCAGCATGACTTAGCTATTCTGTCCATTAAGTCTTGTAGTTTTGTTTCATCATATGATAGTTCATATTTTATTAAATCATCACCATTACGTAGAACAATTTCCATATAGATTCTCCTTTTATTTATAAATTCTTGCACCAAATATCTTGGTACCTATTCTAACTATATTAGATCCTTCTTCTATAGCTAATAAATAGTCATTACTCATACCCATAGATAGTAATTCTAAATTATATTTATCTTTTAATTCTTTCATATGTTTAAAAGACTTTTTAATTAAGGATGCATTATCTGTATTAGGTGCTATAGCCATTAAACCTTTTAGGTTTATATTAGGTAGTTCTTTTATTTCTTTAATTAATTGATCTAACTCTTCGATACTACATCCTGTCTTGTTAATATCTTTAGAGATATTAACTTCTACTAATATATTAATAGTTTTATTATTTTTTATAGCTTCTTTATTTATTTCTTTAGCTAGTTTAATAGAATCTACTGATTCTATTAAATAGATATTTCTTTTTATTAAGTCTTTTACTTTATTAGTTTGTAAATGACCTATCATATGCCAGTTAATATCAGTAGGTAGTGAGTCCATTTTAGTTATTAGTTCTTGTACATAGTTTTCACCGAAATCTTTAATACCTAATTCATAAGCAGCCATTATATCTTCATTAGATTTAGTTTTAGATACTGCTACTAAGGTAGCATCACCTATTTCTTTTTTTATTTCATTTATACTATCTTTCATATCTCTTTTTACTTCAACATCAATAAGTTCACTAAAGCTATAATGTGGACTTTTTTTATCTGAATTAGCAGTTATTACTGGTAACGTAAAGTCTGGTTTTTCATTATCTAAAACTAAGCCGCTCCAATTACCTGGTTCTGAAAAAGGTATAAAGGAGTCACATTGATCACATTTTAATACGTTATAATATTCTTTTTGTAAATAACATCTATCAGATGCATGCTCATTTATATTAGTAACAGTAAGTAGATATCTAATACTATAATTATGTTTATGTTTTTTTATATTTTTTGAAAGATATGTTTCTTTTTCTATTAATGCTTTTCTAAAACATTTGGCCATATTATCACTTCTTTTCTTGTTTTTTTATTATAACTGTTTTTACATATATTACTCAATAGATTTATTATATCATATGAAGGTATCTATAATGAATGGATAAAAAAACAGACAGTATATATAATTAATGTCTGTTTTTACTAATATTATAATGAACGAGTTCTTTCATTATCAGTATATAAAACGAATTCTTTTAATAATTCTTTATCTTTAGCTGCAGCAAATAGTAAACACAATAATCCTTCTGCTCTTTCTAGTAATTGCATATGAAACGCATCTCTTTCTTTTGGAGACATCTTTTTCATTTGCTCTATTTCTCTTGGTGTTTCTAATTCACCATTTTCTAATCTTGCTTGTAATTCTAAAGCGTAATCAAAAAGTTTATAAGCATTTTTTCTTACTAATCTTAAAAACATTTCACGAATTTCTTTAATAGACAATAAAGCAACAAAGTATTCTCTTTCACATTCCATGTAAGTATTTCTTAAATAAGAAAGATTATCATAAACATTTCCTTCACTACTAGTTAATGGTTTAAAAGAGCCATCATTATTATAGAATTTTTCAGTAATTGTTTTTTCCATTATAAATCCTCCATCTACAAGACTTAATAATAGCATAGATGATTATGGAAATCAATTTTATATCTCTTTTATTCTTTCTAGGAATTTGTTGAAGGTTAGTTCATGATTAAGGATTACAACCATATCTAGACTTCCTCTTTGTGAGTCGAATTGTTCTCCAACTATTTTTTTTAGTTCTTCATATGTTAAAGAGTCTTTGGTTTGATTATATAATTCTTCTAGTTCTTTAGACCATTCTAGAATTAAATCTACTTTTGGGTTATTAGAATTCATTAAATACTTAAGATATGTGAAGTATGCTATCTTACACATTAATGTTGATACTTTCTTCTTATCTGCATCTTTTTTTAGAGCTTCTTTTACAGCATAACATGTATTATGAATATATCCTTCTAGACCACTAAAACTATATTCTTTATTATTTCTACGAGTTATGGAAGTAACTATGTTTTTCCAGACATAGGTTGGTTCATCTAAATAAGGCATTTTATCTACTAGATATACCAAATGATTAAATCCTGTATCTTCATTAGCTCCTCTATATTCTGTATTAAACCTAATGTTGTTTTTTAATAAGAATTCTCTTCTATACATTTTTCCATGCATCCAAGTAATATTGGCATCATGATTAATAGTTCCATTATCTCTTTCTTCAATAAATCTACTGCAGACAGCATTATAGTTATTAGAAGAAATAAAATTATATAATTTTTCAACGGAAAAGCAATCATATAGTAGATCATCAGCATCCAGAAACATAAGGTATTCTGATTGCGAGTTATCGATACCAAATTGTCTTGCTCCCCCTGGACCCATATTTTGGGGAGTTTTAAGTTCTGTAATATTTAGTGATTTTTTATATTTTTTCACTTCTTTATTATAGTTTTTATCTGAGCAATCATCTATTATGTAGACGTGAATTGATTTTTTTATTGTTTGTATCATTATACTATTAATTGCATTTTCAATAGTATCATGGGCATTATAAGCAGGTATTATTATATCTATCATTTTTAATTCTCCTTAATAAATAATTTTTCACTATTCGTTCTTTTCTTTCTCATGATTAAGTGTCTTTATTTAAATGTTCTTTCTGAATCTGGATGTAATATATCTAGTTCTTTTAATCTTCTACGTACAGAAGCTAATTTCATTTCAGCGTATACATCTTCTATATTCATAGTTTCAAATAATGCTGGTATATCATCTGTAGTGCATATATAGTCCCCAGGGAATTCTGCTACTGCAAATTCACCCTTTCTTTTGCATTCTATTAATTGATTCCACACTTATCTTATATTAGATCCATTTGATTTAATTACTTTCATAATTTTCCTCCATAATTAGCATATCATATATTTTATACTAACACTACTGAAGAAATCTAAAAAACATACAAAAAAAGTGGAGGAACGTTAATCGTTCCTCCTTCAGGGGGTTTTGGTTTCGTCATAAAATATGACTAACATAACTATTGTTATGCTATATTCATAATAAATTAATATATTTATTTTGTCAATACAACTAAAACAATAATTTATTATTTTTTTAATCAATAAATTCTATTTGCTTAATTATTTCCCTAAACTCTTGGTATTGTTGGAAATTGTTAGAATAATTATCATCTATAAAATGCTTGGCATCATTTTTACATTGTAATAATATTTTATAATCTCTTTTAATATCTGCCATTTTAAATGTCATATCTCCAGATTGACGAGTTCCAAATAAATCTCCTTCTCCACGTAGTTCAAAATCTTTTTCACTGATATAAAAACCATCATTACTTTCTTCCATAACATGTAAGCGTTTAGAATCATAATCACTTATTAAATAACAGTATGATTGTAAGTCATTTCTACCTACTCTACCTCGTAATTGGTGAAGAGTTGCTAAACCAAATCTTTCGGCATTAAATATTACCATCATAGTAGAGTTTTTAACATCTACTCCTACTTCTATAACAGTAGTGCTTATTAAGACTTTTATCTTACCTTCTTTAAAGTCGTTCATTACTTGATCTTTATCGGTATTCTTCATCTTACCATGCAATATTTCTACACTTACTTTGTTATTGAAAGCTAGGGATATTTTTTCTTTTAAATTTATTACATCATTTAATTCAGTATTACCATCTTCATCTTCTATTAAAGGTGCTACAACATATATTTGGTGATTAGCTTTTATTTCTTCTAACATTTTAGATAATACTTCTTTTATTTCTTTATTTTTAAATACTTTAGTTATTATTTCTTTACGACCACTAGGTTTAGTTTTTATTAAAGATGTATCCATATCACCATATAAAGTTAAAGCATAAGTACGAGGGATAGGTGTTGCACTTAAGTATAAGACATCTGACATTATACCTTTATTTTGTAAATTACTTCTTTGATTAACACCAAAACGATGTTGTTCATCGGTGATAACAAGACCTAAGTTCTTAAAAGTTACATTATCAGATATTAGGGCATGCGTACCTATTAAGATATCGATATTACCATTTATTAGCTTTTCTAAGATAGTATCCTTTTCTTTCTTTTTCATACTACCTACTAATAAAGCTACTTTAATACCTAGTTTATTAAAACTATTAGAGATACTTTGGTAGTGTTGTCTAGCTAGTATTTCTGTTGGAGCCATTAAAGATGATTGATATCCTGCTAGATAGTTAATATACATAGCAATAGTTGCGACACAAGTTTTACCACTACCGACGTCTCCTAATACTAATCTATTCATTCTTTCACTACTAGTTAAATCATGATATATTTCATCTACTGTCGTTTTTTGATCTTCTGTAAGAGTAAAAGGTAGTGAGGAGATATATTCATCTATCTTAGTTCTATCAACATTTCTAATTAAGCCTTGATTACTTATTGTATATTTATGTTTTAAATAGTTCATTTTAAACATAAATATAAAGAATTCTTCATATATAGTACGTAATTTAGCTTGTTTTAATCTAGTAATAGTAGATGGATTATGAATTTCATAACAAGCATCTACTTTATTTAAGAAGTTATATTTAGATAGTAAGTAATCAGGTATATAATCTTCTAGATCAAATCTAGTATTAAAAGCTTCTTTAATAATATTAGATAGTATTTTGTTTTTTAAACCATTAACTAAGTGATAGACCGGATATATTTTAGAGCCATTAATTTTGTCAAAAGAGATATCACTAGCTACAAATTGATTTTTTAATCTGTCATATTTACCAGTAATATTTATTTCTCTACCTATTTTTAGATTAGTTTTTAAAAATGCTCTATTAAATATAACAACATTAACTAAATTATTATCTGTTAAAATACGAAATGATAATTTATTTAGTTTTTTTATGTAAGCTACTTTAGGTTCAGTATCTATAATACCTTTAATAGTACATGGTATTTCATTATTTGCTTCGTCTATACTAACTATTTTTAGGATATTGTAACGATATGGGTAATACTCTATTAGATCTTGTATTCTATAGATATGTAGTTTTTCTAAATAATTAAGTGTTACTCTACCTACTCCTTTTACTAATTCTATATCCATATTATCACCGTCAAACTAATTATAGCATACATACGTATTATTTTTTTGAAAAAAAGATAATATTTTATTATATCTATTATTTTTCTTTTAACTACTGGTTATAACTAAAAAGAAATTAGAAAAAAAATGCAAAAAAAAGTCATTTTTTGTTGACAAAATGACGTTTAAAAGTTAGTATATGAAGTACCAATTCACTTAACGGCGAATTGGTGCTAGTATCACACTAGCCAACCCCTTTTTATTCTTTTTGGAGTCGTTCTTCAGGGGGACGGCTCCTATTTTTTTTGAGGGGTTTTATTGTTATAATTAGATGGGTGATTTGTATGAAAAGGGTTTTAAAAAAGATTAAAGTATTTTTAACACAACTATTATCATTTATTTTGACTTTCTTTAAAGATACTAATTTAGTATATGTTAAGAAAGTTACAGTAAAGAAAAAGATAGTAGATCCTGAAAAGATAGAAAAGAAAGAAGAAAAGAAAGAAGTTATTACTGGTGCAGCTGATTCTACTCCACTTCCTGATGAAGCTGGTGTTTTAGAAGATAAACATAAAGTTATAGAAGAAAAAAAGATAGAAATAGAAGAAAAACCAAGTAATAATGATATAGAAGTTGAAAAAGAGAATCATATAATTAATGATGAAAAGTTAAACTATAAACAATCTATTGCTAATGTAAGTGATGATATTAAAGATAAAGTCGTAAATAAGATAAAAGGAAAAGAGATATATTTTTCTGAATTAATTGTTTTAAATACTATTGTTGAAGTATTAGAAGAAAAGAATGAGTTTAAATATGAAGATTTAGACGATAATAAGAAAAATAAAGTTAAAACTGTTATTGAAGAGTTAAATAATAAGATATCACCTAGTTTAAAGAAAGAAATGAATAATAATAAGATTAAGACTAAAGAAGATTTAAAGGATAGAATCAAACTAAAAGTAAGTGAATATACTAAATATAGTAAAAGAATTAAAGATATAGTAACAGTTAAAGATAAGGTAATAGATAAAAAGGTAGGAATAGCTGAAGTAACTACTGAAGTAGTTACTGAACCTACTAAAGTAATAGAGATAAGTACTGAAGTAGTTACTGAACCAGTAGTAATACAAACAGTAAAGAAAACGGAAGTAGAAGATAAAGGTTTAATATCTATTAAGAGAATAGATACAGATATAGTAGTAGATGAAGATAAAGATGATTTAATAAGTATAGAAAAGGTTGATCCTAATAAAGAAACACTAATTACTATAGAAAAAGATTTAGATCCTAGTGATTATTTAATATCTATTGTTAAAGCAGATAAGGTAGAGCCTAAAGAAAAAGTGTATTTTATAGCAGATTTACTTAGTACTAGAAGAGATATGAATGTTAAAGATTTAGTTAAAACTAGTACTAATAATACTATTGTTAATGATGTAAAAAAAGAAATAGCTGAAAATATGCAAGATAAATCTAAAAAGTTACCTTTTGTAATGGTTCCTACGGAAGAAACTACTAAGGAAGAAATAGAAGAAAAAATAAAAAGTGTAGAAATTACTCCTACTCTAATTGTTGAAGATGAAAAGGAAGAAGACTTGTATAGAGCTTTAGATGAAGATATAGATAAAGAAATACAAGAAGAGCAAACAGAAACTTTAATAGAAGTTATTAACAATAAAGAAAAAATAGAAAAAGATATAGAAAAATTACAAGAAAACCTTATTAAAATTAGTGAATTAAAAGGAGAGGTTGCAAATACTGAGAAGAAGGTATTTGATGAAAGTAATAATATAATGGATGACGAACCATTAATTGGGGTAATAAAAAAAGATAGAATCTTTGATGAAGATAGTGAAAAAGATGTTGATAGTTTAAAAGATGAAGCAGATGTAGTAATAAAAGAAACTAGTGAAGAAATTGAAAAAGATAATCTAGAAGATAAAGATTATGATAAGTGTGAAAAACAGATAGATAAGTTATTAGCTGAAATAGATGAGTTTATATCTTCTAATCGTTTAAAATTATCAGAAAAAGATATTAAGAATATAAAAAGTATTAAGAAGAGTTTATTAGATATTAAAAATAGGATGAATAGCCAAAAAGAAACAGATATAGAAAATGAAAAGAAAGAATTAGAAGATAAGATAAATGAAGAAGAGATTCAAAAGTTAGAACAAGAGATAAAGAAGTTACATCTGGAACATCAAGCAGAGATTGATGATGATATATTAAAGAAGCTTAAAGAAATGGAAGAAAGTAATGATCCTAAATTAGAAGAATTTGAAACAGCTTTAGTTAAGAAGAAATTGAAAAGAGCTTCTAAATTGTTAGAACTACCTACTCTACTTGCTTTACCTTTTGTAAGAAATAAATACTTCTTGTATTTTACGGCTGGTATGTTAATCAATAATCATTTTGACTTTATAAGTGCTATTTTTAGGCGCAAAGAGAAACGTTATGAAGCAATTGATTTAACTCCTATAAAGAATGGTAAAAATGCCTTAGAAGAGTCTTTAGATATCACATATCGTAATATTATGTATTTAGATATGCTAGAAGAAGAAGTATTAGCTAAATATCCTAATTTAGTTAATGATAAAGAATTTACTGCATATATAGAAAAAATAAGAACTAAGTTAAATAAAAATTATGAAAGATTAGAAAAGAAACAAAAGATGGTTGAAAAGTATATTTATAAAGTAAATAAGAAGAATAAAGTATTAAAGAAATATAAATTACTAAAAGATAAAAATGCAGCATAAAAAAAGAGACATGTTAATGTCTCTTATCTTTTGCTTATTACTACTTTATCTTCTTCAGTATTAATATTTAATATTAATTTAGCAGTTTTATCAGGATAATAGTGATATGCTGTATCTCCAGCTATTACTATATCTTTTCTTGTATTAGGATTTCTATCTATTATTGCTTGTTTTTCAGCTGATATGTATTCAGTTGGAATTTGATAATTTAGTAAATCATCAGTTTCTTCCTTACTAGTATGATATATATCATAACTATTCATACAAATAACATCATCTTGAGCAACATATGTTGTATCATTATCTTCACAAGATAGGATTACTCCTTCTGGTGATATTCTAAATATTTGACCTCCTACAACACTTAAACTATTGAAGTATCCTTTTAAATAAGGATCATTCATTATTTGTTGTACTAAAATACTAAATATTGTTTCATTACGTAATATTATTGAATCTGTATTACTTACTTGTGCTAAACCATCTTCATCTAATGTTACAGTTCTTGTTAGGTCTTCTTTTTGACCAAGTAATCTTTTAGCTATACGTTGTCTAAATGGTTCTTGTCTTTTTACTAGTTGTAAGTATAAATTAATTCTTTCATTAGTTTTCTTTATAAAGAAGAAATAATTTGTATACTTCTCAGGATCTAGTTTAATCATCTCTTTTAGTGCATCTAATCTCTTTTGGTTTCTTTGGTATTCTTCTCTTAAACCAACTACAATTCTTACGAATTCCATTGTTTTTTCTTTCATTTTTAACCCTCTTTTCTCAACACATGTTACATTATTATACATTATTTTAAAAATTAAGCAAATTTAACTAAAAAAGAAATCTTATTTAAGATTCCTTATATAATTCAAAGCACTAGTTGCAGCCATAGCTCCATCAGCTACAGCAGTTGTTACTTGTCTTAACATTTTATCTCTAATATCTCCTGCTACAAAGATACCATTGATATTAGTACTCATATCATCTTTAGTTATAATATTACTTGTATCATTCTTATTTAAACCATTTAATAGATATGCTGTTTCTGGTACATTAGATATAGCTATAAATAAACCATCTACTGGTATTTCTTTTTGATCAGTAGTGATACTTGTTACAATATTTTCACCATTTACTTTGGTTACTTTAGTATTCTCTAATATTTCAATATTATCTTTATGAAGTGGAGTTAAATCCATTTTTTTATTGGTAATAAAGTATACTTTACTACATAATTCTTGTAAATATAGGGCATCAGTAATAGATTCGGAACTACCTCCTACTATAGCTACGACTTTATTTTTAAAGAAATTACCATCACAAGTAGCACAATATGATACACCTTTACCAAGTAATTCTTCTTCTCCAGGTATATTGAGTTTTTGTCTATCATTACCTGTTGCTATAATAACAGTTTTAGTTTCATACATATTGTCTAAAGTTTGAACTATTTTATTATTATCTTTATTCATAATATTCATAGCTTTTTCATATTTTATTTCAATGTCTAGTTCTTGAGCTTGGTGTAAGAATTTTGCACTTAATTCTTCTCCTGTAATATGATAGTTTCCAGGATAGTTATCGATAATATGAGCTTTTCTCATCTGGCCCCCTACTTTATTTGCTTCTAACAAAAGGACTTTTTTACCAGCTCTTTTACCATAGATAGAAGCCGTAACTCCAGCAGGTCCACCACCAATTATTATTAAATCATACATATTATTTAAGCATTCCTTCTATTTCTTCTTTGCTTTTTAAACCTATGGAACGATTTATTTCTTTACCATCTTTAAATGCTATAACACATGGTATACTCATAACACCGTATTTTACAGCTAATTCTTGTTCATTATCAACATTTACTTTATAAACTGTATTACTCTTGCCTATTTCATCCATTATAGGTCCTAACATACGACATGGTCCACACCAATCAGCATAGAAATCCACTAATACTTTTCCTTTACTTTCTAATACTAAACTTGTAAATTCTTCATTATTAAGTATTTTACTCATTTTATCAACTCCTACGATTATTTTATACTATATTTTATTTCATCACAAACAATATAAAGAGAAGGATTATCATTACTTGTTGCAAAGCAGATTGTATCTATACTATTAAATTGAACATATTCTAAAAAACATTTATCTATTTCTTCCCATGAATAATACTCTCTAATATCACATTCTTTTATTTTACTACATACTAGTTTTATATTATCTATTGTTACTTCTATTCTGTCTTTTATTATATCGTACTTAATAGTATTAATTATCTTTCCCTTAAGGTAGTTATTTTCTTTTAGGAAAACATCAACATTCTTTTTTGTTATTTTAATCATAAAAACCCTCCGTACATTGTTTTTTTATACTACAATATCTCGCTCTATTTAGCAAGTGAAATTGTAAATAGCTTTCTATTTATATTTAGTTCTTGATTCACTCTTACATGTATCGCTATCACATGCTGAATTGGAAGTAGACCAACTGCCCCAACTATTCCAGCCACAGCAACTACCGCTAGTACAATTATTGTTATGCGTTGTCTTAGGGCAGCAAGAAGCACAACAGAAGAAGTCTCCAGAAGCAGTATAGTGGTTACTTCCTGCTTTGCAAGTTCTACTGCTATTAGACTTAGGACAGCCAGTTCCAATGCTATTACATACAGTACTATATGAACCACAAGTTGTATATGTACCACAGCATGATTTTGTACAGTTTTTAGCAGTTTTTCTTCTTCTTTCTACGTAACTAGTTACAGATACTGAACAAGAAGATGAATTACCTACTTTATCTGATACTGTATATGACTTACCACTTTTTAAACCACTATCAGAAGTTGGATTCGAAGATGCACATCCACTTTGTACAGATCCATTGTCACTACAGCTTATTCTGACATTAACTCCACTTTCTGAATCAGTTAAAGTTTTTGTTACAGAACACCTTGGTGCAGTATTATCAAATTTGAAACCTACACCTGGTGATAATACATTTAATCTATTTTGTGCTTTATCAGTAATATCTCCTGCTTTTAAATGTAAGTAGTATGTTCCTGTTAAATTAGATCCAGTTATTTGACCAGTCATTTTTTTACCATCTGCCGAAAGTGACAAATTTATATTATTCCAACTTGATCCTGGTGATGATGAACTAGTTGACCAATTATATTGAATTTTTCTCGATGTTCCTTCATTTGGATAGAATCCTGATCTATCATCGGTTATTTCTATACCTACTGTATGTTGTTTTTTAATCGTTTGATTTCCTGAATAGGAGAATGAAATAGTTGGTGATGTAAAATCTAAACCTACTGTTTCTTTACATTTTTTAATAGAATCATTTCTAGTAGAAATTCCTTTTATACCTCCACCGAATGTAGTTAAATTCATTTCGTTTTCTTCATTAATATGCGTAGCAGCGTATTTACCTGTTTCGGCAAGTTGTTTTAAATCACTTTCATCAGATATTTCTCTTCCTTTTATGAAATTCCATTTAAATCCACCATCTCCGGCGACAGCTGTACTACTATATTTAATAGTAACTGGTTTATTAAACCATCCGTCTCTATAGATAGTTAATGGTGTACCATTTATATCGTTTAGATTTTGAACTGTTACAACACAGGATAGATCTTTGGGATCAAAATTAGTTACATCAGCTTTAATAGGTGCTGGACTAATATTTCCTACATTATCTTTTACATAAATATAATAAGTACCTTTTTTAGCCATAAATGTACCTTTATTTGAATCAGAATCAAATGTGCCAGTTATTCTAGAACCATCTTTAGGAATATACTTTTCTTCATCTATCGAATTATCTGTATTTACATAGAATCCTTTTACTCCACTACCAGTTCCATCATCTAAATATAATTCTACTTCTCTTTCGGAATTATTATTAGTACTCATGTTATTATTATTAACTACATAACCAACTGGTGGTTCTTTATCTATTTTGATTTTAATACTTTGAATTTTAGTAGAACCATCTTTCATTATTACTATGACATTTAGTGTATTATTAAATATTGAACCGATATTATTAATAATTATTTCATTATAATATTCATCTACTACATCTGGTGCTGTTACACTTGTTGCTAATTTTTTAGTAGTTGATTTTTCAATATTATTTCCACCATAGTCATAAATAACACTATACGCATTACTAAAATAAGAGCTTTCAACATATAAGAGGATGTCTTTATTAGTCCATGGAAGAACATCTTCTTCTTCATAACCAAATATATCTGTTGTATTTCCTGTTATTGTATAAGCGGTAATAGTTATATTACCATCTTTAGAATCTTTATCTGATATATCACAATCACGAACTGTATCATTATATTTTGTTTTAACTGTATCTTTAGTAATAGTAATTTCAACCAAATTACAAATCATATTTTCATTTGTTACTGGATTCATAATGGAAGCTAAGCCATCCGCATTGGTAGAATCAGGTTGTAAATACCCCATAACTACTAATTTATTTACGGAAACAGTAGTATTCTTATTAATATTTGTTTCATAAGCGTACTTATCCGCAGCCAATTCTATTTGAGCAATTTTTTGTTCTAAAGCTTTTCGTTTACTGCTATTTCCCATCGCCTTATAACCACCAACAGCAGCAACTGATAGAATTGCTACAATAACAATAACCGCTAATAATTCTGTAAGAGTAAAACCTTTTTTCATATTACCACCACTATATCTTTATTTTACTATAAAAAAAAGGAGAATAAAATACTATCCTCCACCCATCATATCCATTACGGCGATGACAAGGAATACCATCGAACAAACACCAGTTGATACTAACATACTCATTGTCTTACTTTCCATCTTATCTAATCTAGCTTTGTAACGCATTTCACGTGCTTTTTGTTGAAGATTAGAAATAGTTTTAGAGAATGTTAATAATTGTTCTTGTTTTCTTTCTTGTCTACCTAAACTTAAACGATATAATAAACGCATCATACGCATGGAATCACGAACTGGATATGTTTGAGCAAATTCCATATATGGGTTTATTGTTGCATCACCAGCATTTATCTTATTAATCATATCGACTAATCCATCTCTAAATATTTCTGGAGCATCGGAGATTGATTTACCAATTGCTACGGGAACAGTATAGTGTTGGATTAAAATTTCTAAACCTTTAAGATAATGTGGTAGCATTGAATCGATTGTTTGTAAATGTGCTTTATAAAAGTTTTTCAAGTTAATATAATCTAGTTTAAACATACCGAAGCCGATTACTACAGCAAAGACTACTTTGATACCAGATATATTACTAATAAATACGAATAGAACAAGAACTATTACTAGTAAACCATTTCTTATTCTTTTATTAAATAACACGTCTGGATCAAGACCATCTCCATATTTAGCTTTTACTAAAAAGGCATAATCATCTTCTTTTAATTTTAAGAATATATCTTGATTATCTTGAATAAACTTATTGGGTTTTATATATCCATTGGCAGTTAATATAGCAAATATAATAACTCCCAAAATTAATATCTCTATATACATAATTACTCAACTCCTACATCTTCATTATAGAATTTTTCACCAGTTAGTAAGAAGTAACAGTTAATAATAATAGCGGCATGTAATAGTAAATGAACATACCATCTACCTAACAACTTTTTATATCTATCAGCACCTAGAAGAAGTTGAATAGCCATGATAAGAAGGAATAGTGCTCCACCAAATACTAAGAATTTTGAGTGGAATTGTTGTCTATCCATTCTATCTCTATATACACCTTCTACTAAGGCGTCGATATCCATTGACATTAATTCTAGAGCTTCTCCTGAATCTCTAGCACCTTCTTTAGTTATCTGTAAGAATAATTGATGCATATTTTTAACCATATAATATGGATAAGCACTATCAAAGAATTCTATTGATTGATCAATAGTACCATTTTGATAAGCCATATCAATCATTACTTTTACATCTCTTAATACTGGATCTTGTAAAATACCTGAGTCCCTAACACCTTCTAAGGATTTAACGAAACTCTGAGTAGTATTAAATTCCATAATAACGTTTGTTGTATATACTTGAATCTGTTCGAAAACGTATTCACTATATATTCTTTGAGTTCTTAAATATGATAAATATGGTACAAAAGCTACAGCTATTGTTACATAGACAGCTGTAATTACAATACTATAAAAGTAGAAATATGAGATTAGAGCAGCCGCTCCACCTATTAAACCTATTTGTAAGGCATAATCTTTTACAGTATAATTTTGACCAAGTTCTTTTGTTTTTTCTCTAACTTCTCTATAGCTATATGGTGCGTAAGTGTTATAGAAGTTTGATACTGTATCAGCAAAAAACTTATAAACATTGTCACCAGTATTAAAGCGATAAGAAAGAACAAATATAGCAATAAATAATAATATAATTAATTCCATTTCTTATCCTCCTTTTTATGTAGCTGATGCAGGTGTTGTTCCTACTGGAGGCGTTACTGGTTGCGATGTTGGAACACTTGCTTGTACTGAAACAGTTGGGTTTGGTTTGACTGCTTGTGCTTGAGGAGTTGGCGCTGTTGCTGCAGCAGTTGGCTGAGCAGCTTGAGGTGATGCAGCAACCGGTGCTACTGCTGGTTTATTAGCAGGAGCAGCTGATTGAGCAACTTGAACTGGTTGAGCAACTTGAACTGGTTTAGCTGGAGTTTGAGCATTTGGAGATGGTGCTACTTTCGCCGCTGGAGCAGCTTGAGGAGCTTTTGCTGCCGCTGCCGGTGCAGCCGATGCAGCAGTTGGAGGCTTCGCAACAACTTTTGGATCTCCACCATTCATGTTAAATGGATCTGTTCCTTTAACATTAGTTTTAATATTAGCTAAATTATCATTAGTTGCATCTCTTTTACCAGTTGTATCTTCTTTAGAATCAGCATCTCCTATACCGAATATATCATCTGTTTCAAAATATACATTACCTATAGCTAAATAATCTATTAATTTTTTTGTTGGGTTACGAAGTGTAACCTTTCCGTCTAAAGTTTTTGAATAAAGGATATTAGTTTTAGGCATGTTAGTTTCATCGTCAACATAGAATTCACATATTTCCATTATTTCACGTTGGAATCTATCTAATGCCTTTGAATAATAACCTTTAACATATATACCTATTTGAACATATCTATGAATTGAAGATAAATATTGTTCAATGTCTTGACTGCCCTCTAGTAAGGCGTACATACGCATTGGAATACTTGATGCTTTATCAGCATGGATTGTTGATATAACGTGGTGTCCAGAAGAAATAGAGTTACGAACTGCCATAACTGCTTCTGCTGAACGAACCTCGGCAAGTAGTATCCATATTGGGTTTTGACGCATGCAAGCTACTAGAGCATCAGTATATGATGCAATATTATTTGTCTTCATAGCTACAATATCACGATGAGGGAAAATCTTATCTAAGTGAAGCTCTAATGTATCCTCAATAGATATGATTTTTTCATCTTCTTTTGTATTAGCTGCTAGGTATTTTACCAGCTCAGTTTTACCTGAACCAGTTTCTCCTGCGACTAATATATTGCAATGACCCCATACACATTTAAGTAAGAAATCATGCATCTGTTCAGTAATATATTGTTCATTTAATAATTTTTCTTTATTTAAACGGATCTTTGCTGGTGTCTTACGGATAAGACAAGCAATACCATTTGTGGCGATAGATTCATGAACAAAGTTCATACGTAATTCAGCACTTTCAGCATCTAGAAAAGGATGGGCCATATTAAATGTACGACCCATTACATTAGAACACTGGAATGCTAATTTTTCCATAAATGTATTATTAATGTCTGGTCTCTCAACTTGGTATACACCTTTAGATAGAGTTTTTAACCATACCTGACCACCATTACTGTATGATATATCGGTTACGTCATCTTCCTCTAAGAATTCGTTAAGAGGGCCAAAATCCATCTGCGAGAATACATTCTTCTCATCCATATTAACACCCTTCTTATCTATTTTTTATAACTAATTATTCATCTTCGTTACTACTTGCAGTGCTAGTTGTTTGAACAACATTTTCATCTGGTATTTGAACAGTTTGTTGAAGAATATAATCCTTTAAATAACCAGATTCTACTTCTGTTTCACCAGGGTTTGTAGAATATGATGTGTTTCTAGCAACTGGAACAATAACTGTATCTCCTAAATATTGAGCTTTCTTTAATAATAAGTATAAATCTTCAGGAACAGAGAATAATAATTGGTCTGGTTGACTTAAATCATCTCTGTTTCTAAATACGTTATTTCCATTAGAATCTTTAACAGCTAATACTTGAATTTGTTTAATAAATTTTCCATAAATAAGTCTGTTTTCAGAATCATCTTTTGATGATCTAACATATAAGTATAAGTCGATTGTATCATCAGGGAAAATTGAGTTTCCTAATGTTGAATCGTTATCTACTTTTAAAGCAAAGATTGTATATCCGTCTGGTATATTAGAGAATATAGAATCTGGCATGTCATTTGGATTTATTAAACTTTCTCTAAAGAAATAACTATTAACAGGAATTTTAGCATCAAATGATACCATTTTTCCTACTATACAATCTTTAGATAAATCTCCTTCTGGACAAGTTAAAGTTCTTACAATATTACTCATACTATTCAAATTACTATTGGAAATAGTAGTAGTTTGAACGTCTTCTGCTGTTATTGTTTCACCTTGAATTAATGTCCTAGCAGCATAATATACTTCTTGGGGATTAATGGCTTCATTAACTCTCCACTTGTATCCTAAGAATAGTACTACCACACCTAGCAATACACCTAAAATTGTTATTGTGTTTTTGTTACTCAAGAACTTTTTAAAAGGTGCTAAAATATTTCCCATTTTCTATTCTTCCTTTCTAATTGTAATACCAGCATTTATTCTGCGTTATTACATTCGGACAATTTCCATTATATTGACCATCTCTTTCACTACAATAAGATGAGTCTCCACCAAGTTCTACTATTAAGTCAATACTATTTGTTACTTTAAAACTAGTTTGTTCATCAGCAATCATAAATTTACCTGAATCAGTAGTTACTTTTACAGATACTTTAGGAGGAGATTCATATAAATCATAAAAACTTATTGTATAGGTATCTGTTAAAGACACTGTTTGAGCAAATCTCTTAATGAAATTTGCTACAAACAACTCCTTATTTATTCTAACTTCGCCAAACTGCGAATAATATGAATTATCTACAGCATCATATATCGCAGCATTGGCAACTTCTTTTAATTGATAATAATCTTGTGTATTAGTAGTAGAAGCACTTTGTACTAACATCATTACAACTACTATAAATACTCCAAGTAGGATTAACCAGTAACCCCAATATGCCTCTTTCATCTATTTCGATCTCCTTCCTATTTAAATGACAATCTGTATTTTCCATAAAGATTTGGATCAGTATTACCTTCGGTGTCTATTACATCACCAACATAATCTACCCAACGACAATTATATTTGCCATCTTTATAGAATTGTATCTCATCACCATTAGCATTAACTACATTATTTAGATTTGCGTTATATTTACTCTTTTCAACATAACATATTGCATTTTCATCACTAACTTCTGCTAATGTCTTAGTTTTACCAGATTTATCTGCTAAGTAATTAGACATAAATTCATCTAAGAACTTACTCTTGAAATGTTGGAAACCAATATCTTTTTCGGTTGCTTTCCAATTGCTTCCATCTGAATTAACTTTTGTTCTATTACCTGTTGCTATTAATGATTCTGTCTTAGGTTGATATCCTTCATTAGCATTTATCTTTCTTATAGCAGCTAAATCACTTGGATTTACTGTATATGAGTACTCTGGTGTCTTTTCATAGATTTTTTCACCTAATGTATCTAAGCTTTCTAACAATTTAGCTCCTTTATCTGTAACATAGAAGTTACCTTCAATGTTATAGTGAGAATCACTAGTCCAGTTTACTCCAGTAGTTCTACCTAAGTTATCTTTAACACTTCCTAGAGAAGCTGTAGATACAATAACATTTGATGTAGCACTATTAGATGCTTCTACATCACAATTATTATTCTTACATTGATCTACTTTTGTTAGATTTAGACCATATGTTCCAGGAGTACCGTTTTGGTTGTAGAACTGTCTTGCAACATGATCACTACTTATTCCTGTAGCATCAGTTAAGAGCTTAGCGTTATCTTTATTTACTTGTTGATAAGCTACTACATCTCCACAACAATAACAAATACTTTCAATTACTTCGTAGAAGCAAATACGTTTATTATTAGGTACTGTTGAAGATGTCTTACCCATTATTCTTCCGGTAGTTACATTGTTGTTATACATACCAACATCTCTATAAATAAATGTATATTTATAAATATTTCTTGGTGTAGTCTTTGATACTGGGAATACTATATTCCTAATCTCAGAAGTTCCATAATAATCCCAAGTTTTCTTATCTTTATTCTTAGACTTAGTTTGTGCTACTGCATCTTCCTTAGTCTGAGCATATTCTTTAAATTCTGATTTAGTATCAGTAAACCAATAATATTTCTTTTGATACTCTGCATCGAATGATAATGATCTCTTAATATAGTTAGCACCGGCTATGTATTTTGGATGTACTGTTTTACATCCAGGTTCTGAAGACCAGTGATATAGTTTTCCTGCTTCTTCTTTGTTTCCACTACCATGGCTAATTCCACTACCACCTGTTGAACAATGTGCAGCATTAATATGAGATAGTGCTGGATCTACTAATTGAGTAGTATCAGATGATAATATAGCATTTCCATTGTATTCTTCTGGAACGAATCCATCTTCACTATACATGTATGCTGAATTACCATATTTAACAGTATCATCTACTTTAAATAATTGATTATTTGAACCAATCTTTTCCATATATGATTGATCATCATATGTATAACTAATTTTTGGATCAAATACTGTTTTAACATCTATTACTTCTACATTAACATCATCGTCAGAATTAATTCTACTAACAGTTACCAAACGGCTTTGAGCTCCTTCGGTAACAACTTCATAGTGTTGACACTTGAACATGTCTTCTTCTAGTTTCTTAATTTCATTCCATAATTGTTGAAAAGATTTAGTTGCTCCAGAATCTCCACCTTTAGTTGCATTTGCAATAGCAGCTTTTTTCAATGTTTCTAACTCATTCTTATTCATTTTACGTTTTGTATTACACTTACCACTCTCTGGTGCTTTTGTTATAGGTGTTTTTCCAGTACCTTTAGTTGATTTTGTTTCATCTTTTACTCCTGAACTACATTCAAATGAAATAATGTGATACGCATATTGGACATCCATACTATAAGTATATTCGCAACTTGATGGTGATGTTTCTATTTCTTCTTGTTTCTGGCCGTTTACGCAACCGTTAGTTCCATTAACGCAACTTACAGTTCCTGTATGTACACATTTTCCACTCGATTCATCATAGTGATAATCTCCACAGCTTCCTTTTGTCTTTAATTCAGGCTCTGACCATGTAAGTGCCTTGTTGTCTAAATCTTTTTGAGCATTGACACCGGATTCAAAGTATTGACTGGCATTAAATGCTGCAACTAATTGTTTAGATTTGTAACAGATAGTTTCCTTCCATGTCTCTATATCAATAAATGATGTTACACATGTTCTCTTACCAGTAAGTTTAATTTCGTCGTGTTTAATTTCAAAGTATTGACCAGCTATAACATAATTTTTACCAGTATGACTCTTTAAGTCTGGTAATTTGAAATCCCAGTCTTCTTTACAATAAACATCACAAACCTTGTTTTCTTCATAGGCATCTAACTTAAAGGTATTGCCCGATGCATCATTTTTAGCTTCAAACGAGTCTCCATCGGTTAATTTACTTAAATCGTTGTATACACAAGTCATTTGGCCTTTTTCTACGCCTTTTTCTTTTTTCATACCTTCATGAACTGATAATTCTTCAACACCCACATTTTGAGTATTTGAAGCGTTTTCATTTTTACATATTGGTGAGAATGAATTGTATACACAATCTGTTTGACATACATTTTGGAATACCTCTGATTTCTCATCTAGTATTTGTGAACAACATCCAGCCGCTCTAAAGATTACTGCGTTGAATGCTGGGTCGTTAGGATTCATTTCTGGTACTGTCATATCACAAGCAGGTAATACTGTTGTTGGAGTAATTGATGTATAAACTAATCTTACTATTCTAGATTTATCACCAACTTTATAATTGATTTCGACACTTGATGGCACAGTAGGCATGATTATTTGAGGCCTACTATCGCCATCACCAGGTCCAGAACCTGCAGTAGTTGTAGGTGGATTATCTCCATCAGGTTTAGCAAATATTACCATTCTTTGTAAGTTAACACTTGTTGCTGGTAATGCAACACCTGTATCTATTTTATATTCTTGATCATCATCACCAAGACTTACGTAGATATTATAATCTTTATTAGTTATTCCATGATTATTGTTGCCGCCACCGGAACCTCCTCCGCCACCGGAACCACCGCCACTAGAAGAACTAATTTTTTTCATGTCTCCTTCGATAACATATTTAAATATCATTGTTCCATTATCATCAATTAATGTTTTATCATCATAGCTGTGATCTATGCTTCCACTATACCAATCTGTAGTATTTTTAAAATCTTTATATTTTACTGTTAAGTAGTTTATATTTGAATAGTATTGAACTAAGTGGTTAGTATCTCTACCAACATATAATTTAGCAGTTACTCCAGTATCACTAGAGTTTGTCTTACATTGAGGACATACTGCTTTTAAATCTAAGAATGAATCTAATCTATCTTTTCTTAGATTTTTTATAGTTCCATCTATTATTTTTGTATATTTTCCTTTTGAATCATTCTCCCATTTAATTTCTGTTTTATTTACTGTTAAGGTTGGAGTAAATCCGCTTGATGCTTCAAATTCAGAACCATGAGAGAAGAATTTAAATGCTCTTTTTATAATTGTTTGAGATTTTATAGAACATTTTCCAGAATTAGCACAGAAGAATTTTTCTGCATCCATTCCAGCCATTTTGCTCTTCCATGTTTTATATGTTTCAACATCTAATTTTTTATTATTTGCTAATCCCATGTTAGATCTAACATTTTTAGCTATATCTCTATAAGCATTATAGTATTTATCTAGGTCGTTATTAGCATTATTTAAGTCATTACCTGCTAAGATAGACATAACACGTAATGCAAATGTCGCTGCTGCTAAATCATCATCATTTTTTGTACTAAAGTCATCTAATGAATAGATAGCTGCTGTTAATCTATCAACAACATCTAAGTTTGGATCTATATCATTTTCTTTATAATATAATTGTCCAGCTGGTTCGTCACGACCTGGGTCTAGACATACAGCACTATAGTTAGTTGTCTTATCGCCACATTTTAATGTAACATCATATTTGTGTGCTCTTAACGGAGTACCGTCATAATGCATTATATCGATACCCTGGCCTTGTTGAGTAGCTCTATCTACTTTAATTTTGAATTTTTTACAGCTTGGTTCTACTTCTTGTCCTGCATCTATAAATCCAGTTAAGTCAAATCCAGCTCCATCTGTAGCAGATATTATTTCACCTTCACCTGTATATTCAGGGTCTGTAGTATCAGGATTTGGATCATATACTAAAATGTCATAATATATTTCTATTGTCTTTGTATCAGTCTCTTTATTTTTACCTTTTACGACAATTCTAACATCTTTTGTTGTAACTTTTTTACCTGTTATTACAACTGTACTTGTACCATCTGCACTATAACATTTGCTTTCAGCACTACAAGACTTAGCAACTTGGATACTAATATATTCACTATCTGATTCATTAGCTAATTTTGGAGTTTCTGTAACTACTGCTAATCTTGGTACAAACTCTTGTGGGTCATTAAGTTTGATTTTTTTTCTTATTACTGTTTTATCTTGTATGATTGGTAATGCCTCATAACATGAAATATAATTTCCTGCTTCGGAAACAGTTCCGCCTGCTTTTACTATTGTATCTGTATTTTCACAAGAGTTCTTAGCCCAGCCAATGAAATTTACTTCCATATCAGAATAACCAAATTGTGGTTCAACATCTGGCATTGTAATTGAATCACCATGTAATGTATAAACATAAGATTTATTCAATTCACCAGCTTCACTATCAATGTTGTATTCTTTCCATTTACTATCAGGATTTTTTAATTTCCCATGATCTAATGTAATTACAACGTTATTTTTTTGAACAAAGCAAGCTATCATAGCTCCTTTGCTATAGTTGTTAGCTTTTCTAATTTCGCCAATATTTACATCACCATTATATAGGTCTTGTAGTAAGCAAGTATCAGTTGATAGAGTATATCCAGATGTGTTCTTTTGAGTTCCATAATACCATCCTCTAAACTCTACAAAACTGTTATCATCTGTTGTACAATCTGGAAGTTTTATTGTACTACCAACGTTGTATATGGCTTTTCTTTTTGTTTCGAAATTACCCATATCTTGCAATTGATTAGCGTCTTCACTAGATATTGCTTTCCATACTGATTCATCGTATTTACAATAGTTTGAACCATAGGCATAAATTGATGCTTTATTTTGAATAACTACTACAGCTGTAATTGTATAATCTTTATTATCGTCTTTTAGTTTGAAAGTAACGTTTGCAACTGTATCAGCGGTTAGACCAAGATCTCCACTTTTTAAACTAATAGATGCAGTTGTTGCTGAAGTAGAAACTGATAAATACTTTTTAGCTTCAGCATCCATTTCATAAGTTATATTTCCGTTAATACGAGATGAAGAGAATGGTACAGAAGCTCCTTTGCCAATAACTTTAACTGTTTCTGCTCCCAATTCTCTATTTAAAACGAATTGATATGAGTAGCTAGCTGCTACTGCTCCGAATGGAGAAACCGTTATCTTTATTGTATTTGGATTTGTTTCTTCTCCTGTAACACTTCTGATGTTTCCTCCAGAACCCCAGTTATCTATTAAGGAACCATAAGTACAATCAAAGGTGAAATCTTTATCTTCAGTAATTAGTTCATTTACTTTTACTAGATATGATTGACCTTTATATACTACGCTAACTTTTGTACCTGGTATTTGAACACCATCTGCTGAGTTTACTCTAGTACCATTACAATACAGTCCACCAGTTATTACTGATTCTTTTCCTATTAAAGCAACAGAACCAGATTCACGGTCTATTGATACATAAGCTGTAGCTGTTTGAGCTTTAGCTACAGTTAAGTAAGATAAAGATATAATAAAGGCTAAAAGGAATTTTAATTTATTCTTCATTATCTATCACCCTTTCTCTTACTTGATTTTAATACGTACCATGAAGCTAGTATTCCAATAACAATTATTATTGTTACTATCAAGTATTTATGATTAGAAATTGTTTTTATAGTTTTATTAACTGTCTTCTCTGCTCCACTTGTTTTTTTATTAGCTGTCTTATTGCTCTTTTCTTTAAAACTTGTAACATTTTCTAAGAACTTAGCTGAATCAACATCAAAGTTTATGAACTTTTGACATAGATAATAAGATGGAACTTCGTCACATTCTCTTCTTTGAGAATAGTAATTATATTTTGGTAATGTTAATGATAATTTTCTTAATTCTCTACCATTACATAATCCGTTAGATATTAGTACAAAATCAAATTTCTTAACCTCATCAGTATATTCATTTCTTAGTGTTATTACACCATTCTTATCTGCTGATTTTGCATCAACCATGTAAGTATTTCCATCGCTATTGCTTACTTTTATTAATATATCACTAGGTAAGTTATATATTTTTATATCAAGCATGTAGTAAGTCATCTTATCATTATTTGGATCTTTTATATCTACTGGTTCGTAAGATACTTTTACCTTCATTGCTGCTTTACTCATTTCAACTGAGTCAGAAGGAGTACATACACTTTTTACGTATCCATAACAAGATAATTGGTCTAGAAAATTGCTAAAAGTTTTATCACAACATTTTGTTTTACTATCTAAACCTTTCTCATTCCCACACGTTTTAAAAGCGCTATTTTGGCACTCTACTTGCGTATCATGATCTTCTACTCTTTCACAGCAAGTTAGTAAATCATCACCGCTTTTCCCTTTACATTCTGTTTTGTAATCTATTTCTGCATTAACTATTCCAATGCATAAAAATAGGCTACAAATTGCAAATAAAAATTTGTTAAATTTCTTATTCATATGCTATACACCAACCTTATTTTCTAAATATAATTTTACCATTTGTTTTGTAAAATAACAAGATAATATAGTCTTTTTTTTTCAAAAAATGGAACTAAAAAGAATTCATTGCTTTACAATGAATTCTATTTAAACGATAACCTATAGTATTTGCCTATATTTTCATTAGTAGGCTTGCTAGCATCATGCGGTGTAACTGTTCCTACGTAATCAATGAATCGGCAATTATAATGGCCATTTTGGATGAATTTTTTCTTGTTGTTATTTGAACCATATACTTGTCCAAAATCTGTATCTGTTTCACCTGTCGGATTAAATTCTTCGGCTTTAACATAACAGATATCATCTGATTCAGTGATAGGATTAACTCCTTCTGTGACGAATTTAGACATTATTTCTCTTAGGAATTTGCTTGTGAAGTGATAGTAGCCGACTTCTTCTGCATCAGTAGACCAATTTTTATTATTATCTTTATTTGTTAGTTTTACTCTTCCTATAGCATCTAAAGTTTCCGTCTTTGGCTGGTAGCCTTCTTCGGAATTTATTTTTCTTATTTCAGCCATTACTGATGGACTTATAGTATATGAGTATTCTGGCATTTTTTCATAGATAGTTTCTCCTCCACCATCTACATGGTTCAATAATTTAACACCTTTATCAGTAATATAGTAGTTTCCTTCAATGTTATAGTGAGATGTACCACCCCAGTTAACACCGATAACTCTACCCAAGTTTTCCTCAACAGAACCTAAAGATACATTGGATACTATTAAGTTAGAAACAGAGTTTTCAGAAGAATCTATATCACATTTTTTAGAACCTTCAGTACATTTTTTAATCCTATCGTAGTTAAGTCCATATATACCACCTTTACCAGTATTCTTATTATAGTATGAATATGCTACGTTAGACGTATCCGAATCATTAAATGATTTAATCATATTACCAGTATCTTGGGCAATAATAGAGTAAGATACCATATCTCCACAACAATAACAGATACTTTCTATAACTTCGTAGAAACATACTCTTTTGTTGTTAGATATTACAGATCTACTACCACCCATTATTCTTCCGGTAGTTACGTTATTGTTATACATACCTATATTTGAATAGGTAAAGGTATATTTATAGATATTACGTGGTGTCCTTTTCGATACAGGGAAGACTAAGTTCCTTGGATCACTAGAGCCATATATACTCCAACTCTTTAGATCTTTGTTATTAGATCTTGAATTATTAACAGCTTCTTGAATAGTTTTTGCATACTCTTTAAATTCACTTTTTGAGTCTGTATACCAATTATGAGATTTTTGGAAATCAGCTTTATAAGATAATGTTCTTTTAATATACCACCCATTTTGGAAATAATCTGGGTCTATTTCATAGCAATCTGGTTCACTCGACCAGTGATATACGTGTCCAACAGTTTCTTTTGTTCCACCTGTACGTCCTGTACCTGAACCACCTGCAGTACAATAAGCAGCAGGGGCAGAACTATCACCTAACATTGTTACTTGTTGATGTCCAACGCCAGATTCTCCTTTAGTTCCTTTATATGTTATTGGGTTAAATCCATTTTTAAGATAGAAATAATAACGTTCTTCATATTCAGGTTTTCCAACCATTTCTAATTGATTGTTAGTGCCAATCTTAGACATATATTCTGGTTCATCATAAGTAAAGGATATCTTCGGATCAAATACAGTTAATATTTCTTGAATAGTTGTAGTTATATCTGTATTAGTTCCTACGCCACCATTTGGTGTTATAGTTCCTTGTTTATCTTCGGTAGTTAACTCAAATCTCTGACATTGATTCATATCTTCTATTATTTTCTTTATTTCTGACTTGTAACCTTGCCAATTAGTTGCACCACCTTTAGCAGCTACTCCATTTTTAATTCCATCATCTATAGTTGCTAAGCGTAATTGTGTCGCATCTTCATTGAATGTATCTAATGGGATAGCGCTATCACTACATTCGCCTGGGTAAGGAGTTGGTGTTGTTCGTGTTCCTACTCCTGTTATAGTAGCAGGTGTAACTACAACACCGCTACTGCAATTGTAAGACATATTAGAAACAGTGTATTGTACTTCCCTTTCAAATGTATATTTACATTCAGTAGCTTTCTTTAATGTAGTGTATTCATCATCTGACCAACCATAATCAGTATGCTTACATCCGGAAGTTCCATCAGATTTCGTACAAGCAATGTCATGTCCGCTATCACAAGATCCACAACGGTCTCCAGTTTCTACCCATTTTTTATATGTTAACTTACATTGATCTCCTTCTGGTGTTATATTTATACCTTGTACAGAGCCTTTTTTATTGTAAGATTTTGCTTTTTTACATTTTGTCGCTTCCTTCTTTGTAATCTTAACATCCCCATATGTTACACCTGCCATACCAAGACCTTGATTAAATTCATTTTTAATATGTGCTCCACCATCATTAAATTGGGCAGCATTAAAGGCTGCTACCATTGCTGTAGATAGATTACATAATTTGCTACGCCAAGCACTAATATCAATATAAGATGTTACGCATGTCCTTTTACCTTTAATACCTATTTCTTTGTAATTTATTTCAAAGTATTGACCAGCTATAACATAATTCTTTCCTGTATGACTATGTAAACTAGGTAAGGTGAAATCCCAATCTTCTTTACAATAAACGTTACAGATACTATTATCTTCGTATGCTTTAATCATATATGTATTACCTGCAACATCGGTTCTTTTAATATTATTCATACGTTCTTTACCAACTTCGGCTTTACTTTTATTTACATAAACACAGGTCATGTTGCCTGTTTCGTTACCATTTTCGTCTTTTTGCATACCTTCATGAACAGCTAGGTTTTCCGTTTGTACTTCCGCACCGCCATTTTTATTAACTTTACATACTGGAGAATATGATTGAAAAGTACATGTTACTTTACAAACTTTTTTATATAATTCGGTATTTTCATTTAGAACATATGCACAACATCCTGCTTCTCTAAATAGATAAGCATTAAATGTCGATTTATCATCATAATTAAAAATTGGTTTATTCAAATCACATGTAGGTAATATAGTACTTGTTTTTACTGTTGTATAAGATACTCTATATGTTGATGGTCCTGAACCTGGATTATAATCGAATGCAATAGATGTTGGAGGTGTAGAGAATATAGTTGGTGGGGTTCTACCTCCACTACCATCTCCAGTACGTCCATTTGTTGGATATGTTGTTCCAATTGTACCAGGGCTGAATAATACTATTCTTTGTAGGTTAACACTTGTTGCTGGTAATGCAACACCTGTATCTATTCTATATGTTTGACTGTTGTCACCTAAGGACAAATAGACGCCATAATCTTTACCACTGCTTGAGAAAGAAGAGCTATTTGGATTATATGTAGATACACTACCACCAGCATTTGCTCTTAGTTTATCGGAATTTATGGTAATTACATACCTAAAGTATAATACTCCATTATTTAGAAGTTTTTCATTATCATAAGCACTAGTATATTGACCTGGATACCAATCGCTTTGAGCATAGTCTTTATATTGTACTTTGAAATAATCTACTCTTTGATGATATCTTACTAAATGATTTGTATCTCTACCTATATATAGTTTGGTATTTGCTCCTACTTTAGCACAACTAGGACAAGCTGCTTCAATACTAAACATTGCATTTATGTTTTCTTTTATACCTTCGATTGTTCCATCAATATATTTAATATATTTTTTAGAATCGCCATCCCATACTACATCTGTTTTAGTTATTCCTACTTTTGCCGTTATTCCTTGGCTTGGTTCATAAGCTAAACCATTTAGGATGTAATCTTTTGCTAGAGACGCAATTGTTTGATTTTGTAAAACACAAACTTTACTTCTGGCAGTACAAAAGAATTTATCGTTACTTGCATTTTTTAAAGCTGATTTATCTTTCCACTTGGATAGTTTACTTAATGAAACAGCTTCGTTATCACCGACACCAGCTAAGCTCCTGATATTATTAGCTATGTCTTTGTATGCATAATAATAATTTTTTAAACCAGAACTTTTGTTATTTAAATCATCTCCTGATAAAATAGCTACAAGACGCAAAGCAAATGTTGCGGCAGCTAATTCATTATCGTTCATATTTTCTTTTGGTTTTTTACTTCTGATATATGCCGTTACTCTATCTGCTGCATCTGTTGATGGATCCATATCAGGATCTTTGTAATAACTGTTACTTTTTGGTTCATCACGACCAGGATCTAAACAAACTCCTTGGTAAGATTTTTTTTGGCCTTCACATTCTAAAGTAACAGTAAATAAGTGGGCCATCAACTCAACATGGCTACCTTGGAAAGATCTCGTGGTACTTTTTGCAATTTTAATACCTTTAACATTAGCTGTTCTATCAAGTTCTTCTACTTTAAATTTTTTACAAGATGGGTCTACTTCTTCAGCAGTATCTAAGTAACCAAAAACATCATATGTTTCACCAGTTGTCGATATAATATTACCTTCACCATCATATTGAAGATCTAATACTTCTATTGAATCTGGAACTACTGTTATTTCATAATAGATAGTAATAGTTCCTTTGTTTCGATAGTTGCCTGTAACACTAATCATTATTGGCTTTTCAGTCTTTTTAATACCTTTAATAATAGTACGGCTTCCATCTTTTGTTATTTGTATATAATTGTTAGCTGTATCTACATAGTTAACATCACCAGTTGGTATATATTCTGATGAAAAGTCGTATTCTTGACCAAGGATTATTTCTAATCTATCTCTTCTAGTATCTGTAACTATTTCACCATCTTCAATTACTTCTTCTTTATCATAACAAGCGTAATATTCTCCAGCTCCAGGTATTTTACTACCTGGTGCCATAATATCACCAACACATCTATCATCACTAATAGCAGCAGACCATCCAGTAGGAGTTGATTCTTCGTTAGCATTATCATATGTTCTTATTATTTCTGGGAATGTTAATTCTTCACTATCACTTAAAAGATAATAGTATTCACTATACATTTCACCTTCTTCATTAACACTCCATTTATTGTCAGTATTATTTATTTTTCCTCTTGTTAGTGATAATGTTACTTGTTGCTTTTGTGAATAACATGCCACGAAAGCACCCTTACTTCTACTGTTTACTTGGCTTCTAATCTGTTTCATATTTACTGTTTGTCCACCTTGGATAGTAGGCTTACAAACACTTGATGATGAGGTAAGGGTCCCACCATTTACGGCTGTTTCATATACCCAACCAGAAAACTCATATCTTTCGTCTCCTTGGTTAACACAAGTTGGTAGGGTTACATTGATATTCTCTGAATCATAATATGCTTTATATTTTGAAAAGAAATCTGTACCTACATAAACTGAAACAGGTTTCCAACTAGAATTAAAATCACAACTAGGAGCTGCTAAGGCATATATTGGAACTGTACCAATTACTTTAACATCTACTATTATTGTATAATCGTAATTACCTGTAGATGAATGCATATTAAGTGTAAAAGTATAAGTCTTATCTTCTTTAATATTTTTGGCTTTCTCTTTCAATGAAACACTTAAACTATTAGTTTTTTTACTAACAGTAATATAATCTTTAGATGCTTTAGGAATATCTATGCCGCTTTTTTTAAGATCTTTCATTACTTCTTCGCCAAAAAAGCCACTTTTACCGATGATTATTTGAGAGTCATCTCCTAATAGTGGATATAATTTAACTATTATTTCGCTTGCTTTATTTTTATTACCAAAAGGTTGAAGTTTGATAGTTAAATTTCCATCTAATCTATCCTCTTCTTCAACATCGATATTTTTTAAGAATTCATCTTCGTGAGCTATTTCTTCGTATGTACATAATCCATCTAAAACAATAGTTTCGTTATTTTTTGAATTAAAATTGCTGCCAGTTCTAATAATTATAGTACCACTACTATTTGCTAAAGTGATATTTCCAGATGGTGTAGAATATTCTATACCTTGGGTATCTATGTTTTTATATTCTGTACTTTTTGAATCTTTACGACATTTTAATCCAACTATTACACTATCTTTAGATAGATTTATTTTACTATTAGCAGCATTCCAAATGGGAACTGTTACTGTTGCATGAGCACCCTTAGCTTGTACTATAGTAATGAAACTAATAAAGAAGATAAATGTTACTAGTATTTTCTTAAAAATCTTCATCTTCATCATCTTCTTTCTTCTTATTTCTAAGTACTATAAGAACAGTTATTAAGATACCTACAGCTAAAATTACCCCAACTACTATATACTTATTCTTAGATATTTTAGAAACAATTTTAGTTGTAATATTTTTATTTACTTTGCCACTATCTGCTGTTTCTATTTCTTTAGCTTCTAAACGAGCTTTATAATTTTGAACATCTTTTAAGAAGTGTTCAGAATCGATGTCATAAGTGATAAATTGTTGACATAGATAGTAGGTAGGAACTTCTGTACATATTTCTCTTTCTGAATAAGGATTATATTTTGGTAATGTTAAATTAATAGTTCTTATTACTTTATCCATACATACATCGTCTGATTGGATTTCTAATTTATAATTTTTGATAGTTTTTGTATCAGTATTTCTAAATGTTATTACTCCATCATTAGAATCGTCATAATGACCTATTGCAGTTCCATCTTCAGAAGTTAATACAACTTTTAATTCTGGAGACACGTTATAGACTTTTATATCCAACATATAGATTTTTAAGTCTGGTCTTATTGTTTCGTCTTCATCTGGATAATCTTCTTCATATGGTTCATATCCTACTTTTATTTTCATAGCTTGTTTATTAATCTTTACTGAATCAGAAGGCGTACAATATCTTTCAACATAATACTTACAATTGTTAACTACTACGGTATCAGTAAACGTTTTTTGACAACATTCATTTTTCATTGTCAATTCACTTTCAGCTGTACATACCTTATATCCGGCTTCTAAACACTTATTATAGTTATCTTCATCTGGAAAAACTGCACAGCATTCTACTACTTCATCACCGTTTTTCTTTTTACAGCTATTAATAATATCATTTACTCTCTTCTGTTCTTTTTCTTCTTCTTCTCTTCTTTCTTCTTGCCTTTTATTCTCTTCTTCTTCATCTTCAGCTAGAATATAGAAAGTTCCTTCGACCAATTCGTCATCTTCGTCTAAGTCAGGATCATCATAATCTTCTTCTGGGCTATATTCAACTGTTTCTTCCCAATCTAAATCTGAAAAGAAGTCCTCATCTTCTGCTACAGGACGAGCAATACAACTAAAGAATGTAAGTATAGCTATTAATATACAAAGGGTCTTTTTTCTCATCCTCTTCACCATCCTATTTACAATTATAATTTTAACAAACACTGAATAAAATAACAAGTGATAAATGGCATGTTTCATTGCAAGCATGGTATTATTATGGTATATTATTAACGGTGATTGAAGTGAAAAAAGATATAGATACAAATGTTGAAGAAAGTAAAAAAGAAAAAAAGGTAGTAAAAGCAAAGACTAAAGAAAGCAAAAGTAAAACAGTAATAATGGTATTTTTACTATTTTCATTGCTTGCTATTGGGTTATTAGTTTTCGCAGCAATAAAACTAAATAAGAAACAAGAAGAATTAGACAATCATTTAATTCAATTAACATATAAAGAATTAAATAAAAAGATAAAAAATAAAGATTCTTTTATACTTGTTGCAACAAGAACTGATTGTTCACATTGTGCTACTTATAAACCTGTATTAAAGCAAGTATTATTGGATTATAATTTAACTGCTTATGAGATATCTGTAGATAAATTAACTGATGAAGAAAGTGCTAAATTTAAGGATATTGCTAATGTAAGTGGCACTCCTACTACATTATTTATTGAAAATGGTGAAGAAACAACAAGTAGTAATAGAATAGTAGGTTATGTAAATAGCAATAGAATAATTAGTAGATTTAAAGCTCTTGGTTATATTAAAGAATAAAAGGACAGATTATTATGAACAATAACGATTTAAAGAAGAGGGAATTGGGTAAAGGAGTATTATGTATACTCTCTTATTTTCTTGGAGCTAATCTAATCGCTTTATTATTTGGTTATGTCATTAGATCATTAAAATTAAATCAGTATGTTAATATCGCTTATTTATTGATTTATGTAATAATGGCTATTATTTATATATTGTTATTTAAGAAAGATTTAAAGAAAGATCTATCTAAGTTTAAGAACGATTATAAAAAAGATTTAAAGATTGCTTTTAAATATTATTTAAGAGGAATATTTATTATGATGGTATCTAATGTAATAATTTCTAGTTTATTAAATATGGGTAAAAGCGTTAATGAGATGCAAAATATAGCTAATTTTAAAGATAATCCTTATATACAAGGTTTAGTTATTGTCTTTCTAGCTCCTTTAATAGAGGAATTAGTTTTTAGATTTAGTTTTAGAAAGATGACTAAAAATATAGTTTTATATAGTTCTATAACTGGTTTTTTATTCGGAGCTGTACATGTTATATCTTCTTTAGAAAACATATCTGGCTTGCTTTATTTAGTACCTTATTGTGCAATGGGTATAGCTTTAGGATATGCTTATAAAAAGACAGATAATATATTTTCTTCTTTAGTTTTTCATATTATTCATAATACCCTAACATTAATTATAATAATTATTGGTATTGTTGGAGGTGTTCTATAATGAGAGAAGAGAGAAAAAGACAAGAAACTAAGATGTTAAATAAACTTAGAGGATATGAAGAATACAAGTATGATGAAGATGAAATAGAAGAAAAAGAAATAGATGATGAAGAAGAAAAGAAACCTTCTTTATTAAAGAAGGTAATTATGTTTATTATCTTTCTTATAATATTAGTAGTTGTATATTCTATTTATATAGAACCAAAATATTTTTTAAAAGTTAATGAGTATGGTGTAAAAATAAATAATTATAACGAGAAGATTAATGGTTTAAAAATAGTACATTTTGCTGATATACATTATGGTACTACTATTGGTAAAAAAGAATTAAATAGAGTAATAAAGGAAATAAATGAAATTGAACCAGATATAGTTATTTATAGCGGTGATTTGTTTGATAAGAATATAAAGTTAAATAGTGATAGTAAAAATTATATTATTGAAATGTTTAGTGGTATTGAAGCAAAGTTATATAAGTATGCTATATACGGTGATGAAGATTATAAAGAAAAAGATGAATATAAGAACATATTAGAAAGTAGTAATTTTATATTGTTAGATAATCAAGCTAAAGTATTATATGTAGATGATGTTCCTATTGTTATTGCTGGTATAAATGATTCTGAAACAAATGATTATGGATTTATTAATAGTACGGAAGATAAAGATTATAGTAGTTATTTTAGAATTGTAATAGATCATAAGATAGATAATGTAGATAAGTATTTAGATAAGAATCCTGATTTAGTAATAACATCTCATTCTTTAGGAGGAATAGTTAGAATACCTTTTATAGGTGGGATTATAAATCTAGATGAGGCTAAGAAATATAAAGATAATTATAATAAGAGTAATAATACTATAATATATAATTCTTATGGATTAGGTACTTCTAATTGGAATTTTAGATTTAATAACTTCCCTTCTATAGATTTATATAGAATATACAAGGGATAAAAAATGTAGTATAATTTAGAAACAGGTGATATTTATGGAATGGCAACAGTATTTAATAATAGCTGTAGTATTAATTACAATACTTTTAATAATAGTAAAATTAAATAAAAAAGATTTTAGTAAAGATATTAATAAATTGTTAAAGTATTTAGGTGGAAAAGATAATGTAATTAATGCTGAATGTAATATGTCGAGATTTAAAGTTATTTTAAAAGATATATCTATTGTAGATAAAGAAGGTATTCAAAAGCTTGGAGCTAAAGGAATAGTAGAAATAGATAATCAATTAAAGATAATATTTGATAAGAATGCTAAACAATTAAAGGGTTATATAAAAGAGATATTAAAGTAAGTTAATCTTACTTTTTTTGTGACAAAAAAAAGATGGTTTTAAACCATCTATTTATCAAATATTCCTCTTATTTTTTCGCCTATGCCTCTAAAGAAGTTACCTATTACTTCGGCATTAATTATTATTCTATATCCTAGTAATCTTAATACTAAGTAAACTAATACTAATATGATAGCTATTACTAATATTGCAATTAAGAACCAGTTAGCTCCTTTTTCAATAGCTGTTACAGTAATTGTATAATCAATAGTATTTGTTCCATCTTGAGATGTACAAGATACTGTTATTGTTGAATTAAGAACTAATTTCTTAGGATTATTATTACTATCTAAGTTATTGCTAGAACATGATGTTCCACTATTAGTAGGAACGTATGTTACTTTTACACTATTTTCATTCTTCTTTAAAGTTATTGTATAATCATTTTTTTCTTTAGAAAAACCTATATCATGGTTTTCTACTGTTAATTTAGAAAGTGTAGCATCAGAACTTTCAGGATTCTCTTTTCTAATAGTTATCATCAATCTATAATCTCTAATAACATTTGGGCATTCAGCAGATGTTACTCTTACTATTACTGTTTCTGGTACACCAGGAACAAATTCTTTCTTACCAAATTCTACTGTATTACCTTCGTCATCTTCTTCAATTAGTACTACAACTTCATCAGCATAGTTTTCTTTTGTGAAATCAACGGTAAATCCTCTTGCTTCATAAGGAATTTCTATTCCAGAATAATTAGTTTCATCTGGTGAGAATTCACTTATTTGAGGTATTGTAATATTTTCATCAGTATGAATAAATTTAATATCTGTAAGTTTAGCTTTTTGTTCTCTATCTACTTCACATACATCTACTGTTTCTCTATTTACTTGAATTGTATATGTTTTTTGTTTACCTTTTTCACTAATAACTCTTATTTGATATTGATTTTCACTACCAGGGTCAACTGGGACAGTTCTTGAACCATATTTATCAGCAAAACGAGCAGTGCTATCATTTAATTCTGCTATAATATCAATTGATTCTACATCACTTGCTACATCAGCTGTATAGTTAGTAATATCAGGTGAGAAGTCTGGTACTAATGTACCAACGCTTAAAGATAATGATTTTAAAGTATTATCTTTGCTTTTA